>Ga0209542_10000529_pt1 | contig 91978 bp, 88 predicted proteins | sample RifCSPhighO2_01_FD_184028 | JGI IMG/M metagenome (GOLD analysis project Ga0209542, IMG submission 184028) | Soil microbial communities from Rifle, Colorado - Rifle CSP2_plank highO2_0.1 (SPAdes) (version 2) | ecosystem: Environmental > Terrestrial > Deep subsurface > Rock core/Sediment ...
ATTATAACTCATACTTATAAAGACTGGTTGATGCGGTTTTGATTGACTTCCCAAAAAATAAATCGTAAGCTGTCTCTGGTTCCTTTTTAAATTGGAGGGGTGGAAAATGATTCTCGTTCAAAAAACTGTGAGCGTCAAAGTCTATACTTGGGATGAATTAACAAAGTTACAAAAAGAATTATTTGTGGTCGCCGCAAATTTCAGACACAAAGCTCAAGCCCCGCATTCTCATTACAAAGTCGGCGCAGCAGTTTTGATGGAAGGAAAAATATTCGGAGGCGTTAATGTTGAATCATGTTCTTGGACACAAACCACTCACGCAGAGCAATGCGGAATTACTTCTGGAATTGCAAAATTGGGTCCGAACAGAATTTCCAATGTTACTGTCATTGGCGCTCCAGAAACTCATAAAGTAATTCTCCCTCCAATAACCGCTCCCGATCTTCGGACGCAGAATTACAAAGTAGAAGATTTTTGTCCTTCATGCGGACACTGTCTGCAGATTATCATTGAAAATTGTTTTAAGGCAACTGGAGAATATGACCCCAATGTCCAACTCTGGGGATACAATAAAAAAGGAGCTTTTTATCAGACTACTATCGGCGATGCTCTGCCTATGCCATTCCCTCCTCAATATCTAGGGGTCAATCTGGTAGAGTACAAGAAAAGCCAAGAAAAATAAAACCGAGCAATGTGCTCGGTGTTTTTATTTTAGATCCAAATTAACGCTTTGGTTTTGGAAGAATGTCCATATGCTTAGCATCAACTTCATCTTCCCACTGTTTGATCAGCGGAGAATCAAAGCCGAAATCATATTCTCTGGTGCCTGGCTTGGGCCTGACCAGAAGTTCATTCTTGTCCTTATAGAAAGGACTGCGACACTGGTAATCTGCCAAATACTCCATAGGATACATCTCAACAATAATGCCTTCTTTATTGGAAAACTCCACCATACAGAACAACGAAAGAGGAGTGAGACCAAAGCCGAGTTCAAGACCCGACTGATCAATCAGACCCGGCATTTGAAGTGCCAGAATATCGGAAAGCATTGCCACCCAGAAAGAATGGTAATGTCCGCCAAGCATCACGTTAATGCCTTCTGCCGCCTTAGCCATATTGGTCACCCACTTGAGTTGGGAGTCAACCGGAGTCCGACCGCCACCGCCAAAGGGCTGCCACTTATGCTGAACAGCATATCTGAAGCCAGCAATTTCTCTGGTATAAATCGGCCAATGAGCAGTACCACCATCTTCAGCATTACCCGAATTGGAAGTACGTCCACGGGAGAAAGGAATGATTTCAGCATCGGGGTAAGGATATATAATCTCGCCCTTGTGTCCACTATCCAACATTGCTCTTTGGTAACCTTCTCTGAACAAATTATACTTATTGGTCAGACCTGATTCCAAGAATGAAAGCGGATCGCCACCTTCTTTCTTAGCCATCAGATTATCCCATTCATGGTTACCCAAAACGCGTCCGATAAATTCAACAGTCGGAGCCGGATAGAAAGGTAGGAAGCATTTTTCAAACATCGCCTGTTGGCTCTTGATAGAAACAAGCTTCTTGATTCTAGACTCGGATACAAACTGCATATAGATGGAGAAACCATGGATGAGGTCGCCATTGTAGCTAATGTGGTGAACCGGATTGGGACCGTAAAGAGCCAAGTCATGAGCTTTGATAGCCCATTCCAAACGCATTTGCGGTGAACCTGTCTGAATGTCCTGAAACAGAGCGAGACGCTTCTTAACTTCGGGAGCGCCTTTGCTATTTTCAAGAATTTTCATCACGGAATTATTAAGAACTCTAAACTTAAATCTTCCATCCTCAAAAATCTGGAAATCCGTAATACCGGAACTGACCGGTTCCTTGCGGAAAGTATTTTGTTTATGCGATTTCTCACCAACAATTTGAGTGTTGAAAGTTTTGAGCTGTCTTGAGGCTGCAAGAAGAGTATCCTGACAACCAGGAAGGTTGAATAGGAAAGAACCGCCGACATTAGTTCCAAAGAAACGCTCTTGCTGGAAATCAAAGGCAAAATTCGGAGTTTTAATTCCACGAGCCTGTAGCAAGCGGAAATTTTTCTCCATAATAATCAGCGTATCAAGGTTCTGGGTAACATCGGAATAACCAGTATTGTGGACGAACTGGACAGTCTTAGAGTTATCGAGATTTTCTCCGAATACTAACTTAAGCAAGATGGGGTCGGGAGTGACGTGACGCTTACTGCCGGCTTTGTCGCCAAACAGCGCCTCCACATCAACAACCTTTTTGAAATTCTCGGGAATCTCATGACCAAACTTCTTGAAAAGAAGAACCATCAGGATCAACAAGAATTCGCTCTTATTGAGACCGGGTACAATCTCATTGACCTGGTCTTTATTGAGCAAACTTCTGCCGATACGCCACATATAGCTCTGGACATATTCCCACTGCTTTTCAAGATAACCGACATAGTCCCTGCCGGACAATCTGGAAATTTCCTCAGGAAACAATGCGCTCATACCGGTTCTACGCAAACCGAGAAGCTCTTTCATTGCGATAAGAGTTCTTGACTTAGCAACGTTCCAATCATCATCACTCTGGAGATAGAAAACTGAACCAGCAGCTTCCTCATAACCTTTGAGAAGCATATCGGCATGCTTATACTGTGAAGCAATTTTGTGGAGCGATGCGGCCTTAGTTAAAGCCCTCAACCGCTCAACTTGATAACTGCGATGATCACCCTGGATAAAACCACTGGCCACCACAACATCTGGCCTAATTCTCTTCATTTCCTCTTCAGCAAAAACAAGAAGATCCAAATCGCTAAACTGATTTCCAAGCCGGGCTTCCCCTACCATAACAATCCGGGCACTGTCGCCCTTGACATGGACTAACTGAGAAGCAACCGTCTTACTCGCAAGGTCTTCATTGACCAAATTGCGAAGTGTTTTGATATCTTTGGCATCTGTTTTTTGAGCTTCTCTGTCCTGTTCCTGATCAAGCAAGTTATCTGCCTTGAAAAGATCAAGACCCAACAGACTGTCCGGATCGGTACCGGCAAGTTTTGCCGCTTCAGTAAGTCTGAAAGCTCCCTTGGGCTGTTTTACTGGCTGAATCACGCCCTTATCAACATAATAGCCAAGAATAGCCTCCACAACGTGGATGCCAACAGTACTTCCAGTTTCCTGCTCAAGTATTGCAGGTGTTTTGGGACCATCTGCGAGAGGTCTGATTATTCTAGACATTTCTTCATTTGGGATAAGCTTCAACAACTCTTCGGCTTGATAGAAGTTGGGAAGATTACACAAATACTGAAGATGTGTTCCCTGTTTAAATGTAGAAAGGACTTTCCATTCAACGAATTTATTCAGGATACCACGAAGAAAGTTGAGTTTCTCTTCACTCTTTCGTCCGGTAACGCCAAGCTTCTTTGCAAAAGGAAGGAGTTCTTTATTTCTAATAACTCTCTTTTGTTTTAGAACTTTCTGAATAACAGACCAGTACCTCTTTAGATCACCGCCCAAACCACTAATAAACTCATCTGGAGTTATCTCACCCTTTTCTCTTTTAACAATCAGGTCTTTTTCGGAAACACGCTCAGTCTTCTTAGTGCTCATTTTATCCTCTTTTTGATTTTCAACGTACTTGCAGACATAATAACAAAAGAGTTGGATATGGCAAGTAAACAAAAAGGCCCCAAGGAAAGGGCTTAAAATTCTAATCTACGATGTCCGTTGTATGCGTACAATTCAACATCCTGACTAAGTCCAAATTTTTCTGATGCTAATTGCTTCGCCTTCTTGTCATTTTCTGCTTGAAAATATTCTACTAGTACTCCTACTCTGGGGTCATTCGGTCTTTCCTCACCTCTTGAATTTGGATACAGATTGGCTTGATATATTTGATTAACTATAGATTTCCATTCGGCAGGATTCGTAATTTGTCGCCAAAGTTTCCTATCAGAGTCATATTTGTACCAATGCCTTTTACAATAAGGGCATTCCCGAGTTAGTTCATGAGTGCTTGTTTGACTCAGTTCAAATCTTTTACACTCCATACAACTTCCAGGAACCCAGGGTTCTTCTTTTGGAAACATATTGTCACTCCGTTAAATAAAAAGAACAATACAAAAATTTACCATATACTATGGCAGATGTCAAGTTTTGCGGGGGCACTAGGAGTTGCACCTAGGACGTCCGTTTTGGAGACGGAAATTTTACTGCTAAACTATGCCCCCTTTGAGAGGGTCTGGAAAGATTTCCAAAGACCACTCCCATTAAATTCTACACTAACCACAAACCCGCCTCAAGCGGGTTTGTGGGTTTCATATATTAAAAACAAAACTCTTACCCGGTCATGCGAGCCTCTTTGTGGGGAGTATGCTTCTTACACCACTTACAAAACTTCTTGTATTCAAGCTTTCTCTCAACTAATTTCTTATTTTTAGAAGTGAAATAGTTAGCTTGTTTACAAACAGTACACTTCATTCGTAATAAATTATCTTGTGCCATAAATTGAACAATTAAATTATCTACAGATTATACACTAAACCTGACTTTTTTTCAATACTGAGCCGTTGGTCGGGATTGAACCGACGACCTACTCCTTACCATGGAGTTGCTCTACCACTGAGCTAAGGTGGCTTCCCTCGCCACTAGGTGGGAGAGGGATTTACTTTACCACAGTCGTTATCTCGAGGTCACCGTGACCAAAGAGCTTTGAGTTGTATTCCCCGCGACATCGAAGGCATTGGCCCTCAGAGTATAGACCTCATTCTTCTGGTGTGGAACGAGCCATGTGCAAGAGTAAGCCGAAGAGGTATCAGTGCACTTCAGCGAATTGTTGACATAGAACTCAATTTTTTGAATCGCTACGTTATCTGAGGCGTTCGCGGAGATGGTGACAGTGGTGTTGCGGTTTACTTGGCTATTATTCAATGGACTGATAATTGCAACCGTCGGAGAAGTGGTATCGAGCACTGTAAAACTTACCGATGACGAGGTAGCAGAGTTGCCTGCTGCATCATAGGCTTTCGCAAAAGCGGAGTGGGGCCCAGCTGAAAGTGTATAAGAGAGGGTGTGGAACGAACTTGAAGCTGAGCCAATTTTGGCGCCATCAACATAGAGTTCAATCAATACCACACCAAGATTATCGGTAGCTGAACCTGAGATACTGATCGGGGAATTGACCGAGGAGTTGTCTAATGGTGATACCAGTGTTGCTACAGGATCGATCACATCAAGGACTGAGAAATTGATTGATGTTGAGTTAGAGGTGTTATTGGAAGTATCAAACGCCTTTGCATATGATACATGATTACCAGCTGCGAGATCAGCAGTAATTGTGTAGGGAAAGCTCGTATCTGAGCCCAGTAGATTGTTGTCTGCGTAGAATTCTACTCTCGAAACTGAAACGTTATCTGAAGCGGTGGCTGTTAAGTTGACTGGCGAAGAGGTAGATGTGCCATCTGCGGGAGCGGTGAGGGTGATGGTGGGAGGGATAGTGTCATCAACAGTAAAGCTGGCAGTAGAACTAGTTGCTGTGTTCCCCGCCATATCGTAGGCCTTCGCATAGCCAGTATGAGGCCCGTTCGTAATTGGCATCAAAGTCGAATAAGGGCTAGTGGTATCCCAACTTCTAAGAAGTCCGTCAAGGTAGAATTCGACCTTAGTGACAGCTCTGTCGTCGGAAGCATTGGCTGACATCATGAGCGGTGCGTTCACAGAACTGCCGTCTAGAGGCTGTGTGAGAGTGACTGTCGGGGACACTGTATCGACTGGAACAGGAGAGGAAATGAAAAGCGTAGCAGTGTGACTATCAGTTTCCAATCCAGCATGAGTCACCAGACGCACCATTGCCCAACCAGATAACGATAGGCTATTAGCATCTAGGAAACCAAGGGTGCCGTTCACCACTTCACTGCCTGTAGCGAAGTCAGTCCACTCAATTTGGATTGAGTCTCTATATTGAAGCTCGTAAGAGTCGCCGAGCGCCGTGCCCCAAATCTCGATAACACTGTTAGCTGGAAAGGTCTCATTATTCCAAGGCTTTTTAATGATTGAGAAGATGATTGGGCGAGTGCCACTAGCCAGAGTCCGAGAGACTGAAACACGTCCTGACCCAATATATTTGTCAGTAGAAAGCTTCTCGGTCGAATACTCTATCTTGAGGCGTGCATCCGCAAGTGAAAGAGTTGGATATTGAGAAAACATGAGCCCAGCGAGACCAGCAACATACGGAGCGGAGAATGAAGTGCCGTTTACTGAAGAATAACCGCCCAGCATATTGGTCGACAAAATGCTGGTACCAGGAGCAGCGACATCTACCCATTCCCCATAATTTGAGAAGCTAGAACGCTGACTGCTCGAATCAATAGAGGAAACAGCGATGACCTGTGGCAAGGCTGCCGGATAGCGCTTAGTGGATACGGAGTCATTGCCAGCAGTGGAGATCATCATCACTCCGTTAGCTAGACCATTATTGATAGCCTGTTCGACTATGGTATCTGTACCGTACTTAGAGATATCATAATTACCAAAACTCATATTGACGACCTTGGCACCATTGTCCACTGCATAATCAATCGCCTCTGCCACATCCAAAGTGGTGTAATCGACTTTTAAAGGCATGATCTTGCAGACCCAGCAAACCCCGGCAATACCCAGTGAGTTATTACCTTGTGCCGCTATAACGCCAGCGACTGAAGTTTCGTGGCCGTTGCCATCTTGAGGGTTATTATTTGAAGCAGAGAAATTCCAGCCTCTTACGTCGTCTGCATAGCCGTTTCCGTCATCATCAATGGTGTTGTCTGGCACTTCATCCGTGTTGGTCCAAATGTTATTGGCAAGATCAACATGATCCCATTTCACTCCAGTACCGATTGCCGCTACAACCACCGATGGGTTTCCTGTAGTAATGTCCCAGCCTGAGGGCGCCATACTGATAGGATGAGCCCATTGGAGTGAGTAGGACGGATCGTTAGGCGTGAGATCGGGTTCGTATAAATAATTCCACTGTGCAAATTCTATTTCAGGATCACTCTTAAGTTCGGCGAGGATCTGCAAGCTTACTCCTTCAATTTCTAAAGCGTAGAGATTAGTATTCTTTTTATTTTTGATGGCAACTTTAGTTTGGCGTATTTTGATCGCCTTTACCGTTGCATGCTTTTCGACTATTTTTTGGGCCCTCTCGGCACTTTTCTCAGAGATTACATCCTTCAGCTTGATAACTATCTGTTCCTTGCCAACCATAGGAACCCCGCTACCACTCTGTGCTTCAAGAAGATTGTTTGGTAAAAAGCTGATAACAAGTATGACTACTAACAGTTTTCCGATCGTTTGAAGCTTCATGATTTTTTTAATTAATTAGTTACCTCTAAACCTACACCCAGAACAATAAAAGCGCAAGTGACTGTCTGAAGCCCTCTATGGAGCGAAAAAATCGTTCTCTTTTAGTGCGTTTAGGGAGCCGTTGGTCGGGATTGAACCGACGACCTACTCCTTACCATGGAGTTGCTCTACCACTGAGCTACAACGGCGTTATTTAACAAGAATTTATTATATTCACCTCTCAAGTGGTTCCATTTCTCTTGGGCCGTATGCAAATGTTTCTCCATCTTCTCTTTTGACGACAACTGAATTTATTTCTCTTTCTCTGATTTCAATTATCTCTCCTTCCATTTCAAGAAGTATTAGCCGGACTTTCCTGCCTATTTCAAGTCCTTTTTCTTTGATTAAATTCCTATTCTCTTCAAGCATCCGGTTTGTCCTAAAAGGCTCCTGACTCCGAAAGTCATTCTTTTCTCTTTCTTTCCTAATTTCATCAGTCTCTTTTTTGATAAATTTTTCTAAACTTGATTCGTCCATAATTGTTTCCTTATTTGTGGGGGCGGTAGGATTTGGTCACGGATATCCGCCTGCTGGCGGATTCCTCGACCCCGCCTCAGCGCCATCGCGCTTCCGGCTTGCAAATCTTTCCTTCCTCAAAATGATGCCCCGCGCAGACAGCCACCGGCTGTTTTTGCGGATCATTGTGGGGGCGGTAGGATTTGCACCTACGTAGGCCTACGGCCAGCAGATTTACAGTCTGCCCTCGTTGACTGCTTGAGTACACCCCCATTATAAATTAACACTAAAACCGGAGCCACCTCCCAGACTCGAACTGGGGACCTTCTCTTTACAAAAGAGTTGCTCTACCAACTGAGCTAAGGTGGCACTTAATCCAACCTTGTTAGGTTACCATTTTTTTGAGAACTTGAGAAAGCTTTTTTTGAAGAATTTCGCTGTTTGGACTCAACTCTACCGCCGCTTCAAATGATTCCTTAGCATCGGAAAAGTTGCTCATCTTTATATAGAGATCCCCGAGAACTTCATACAATCTGGCGTCTTTCGGGTTTTTGGCTATCTCTATTATCAACCTCTGCTCTTCCCTCTTCATGTCTTCAATCGTGGGAATGGTAATAGGTTGTGTTTTTAAAATTGAGACATCTTCTTGTTCCACCTTTTCAGAAATGGCAGAGTTTGTTGTCCTTGAAATATTCCCCTTTCTTATTCTCTTAATCCACGCATCCGACATTCTGTCCATTTTTAACGAAACCACCCGCAACTTTCGAAGAAATTTCTCAAGTTCTATAAACCACAAATTTCCATATTCTCTAAGTTTTAAATTATTAAATCCTTCTGAAAATTCCGGGAACAGGTCGCTTAAAATATTGCCCCCAACATGAGTTTCAGGGGTAAGCTTGTTTAAATAGGGCATCTTACGGGAAATAATAACCAAAATACCCGCGACAGACGCCAATATTAATGTGAGTGGAATAAGTAGAAACAAATTTCTAATTTCTAATTTCTAATTTCTAAAAAATTTTTAATTTGTTTAGGATTTAGAGATTAGGATTTAGGATTTAGATTTGAAATATCTCAAATCTTCCCACTTGAATATTTTCTCCCAATTTGGCTATGTAACTATTGATAAAGTCCTTCACGGTCATGTCCGGATTTTTAACAAATGGCTGGTCTAAAAGATCGCTGACACTACCGGGTTTCATGGCAGCAATATGCATTGCAATTTCTTTGGCCAACTCCTGAAAATCATCATTTCTTGCAACAAAATCGGTTTCACAAAGAACCTCCACCATAGAGCCGAGTTTTTTTGTCGCATGAATATAAGAGGCAACAACACCCTCCCCAACCTCACGGGATGACTTTTTCTCTGCCGTTTTTATCCCTTGAGCTCTCAAGATTTCCACGGCCTTTGCCTGATCTCCTCCGGCTTCATCAAGGGCTTTCTTGATTTGATCAAAGGACAAGCCAGTTGTATCACGAAGGTGTTTTATTTTGCTCGTGTCTGCCATATTTAAATAAATTTCTAATTACTCTAATTGACCTAATTATTCTAAACAAACATCAAATTCTAATCTTTAGGTTAATTAGAAATTAGGTTAATTAGGAATTTTTAAGCAGTTCCTGCTTAATTATTTCCATAATCAAGTCCACTGATTTTTTGGAACGGTCATTAGCCGGAATTACATAATCCATATCATCCGGATTAGAATCAGTGTTGGCTATGCCCAATGTTTTAACACCTACTCTTTTTGCTTCCCTAATCGGCAAGGCGCTTTCCTTAAGAGATGAGACAAACACAACATCCGGCATTCTGGTCAATTTTTTTAATCCTTCAAAATGAACTGTCATTTTCTGAAGCTCTTTATTGAACATCATTCTTTCTTTTTTGGTGTACTTATCCAACTCACCAGACTTGGTGGACTTTTCCAATTCTTCAAGTTTTTTAACTCTTGAATTAATTACTTTGTAGTTAGTAAGTGTTCCGCCTATCCATCTGTCTAAAACATAGGGCATGTTCAACGCCTCGGCTAAATCTTTGGTGGAATCAACAGACTGCTTCGTAAGGGCGACAAACAAGATTAATCCCCCTTTTGCCAAAATGGCTTTGAGAAATTCAACGCTGTTTTTTAACTGAGCTTGAGTTTTTAAAAGGTCAATAATACATATCCCGTCACGAACAGTAAAAACATACTTGGACATCAAGGGGTTATATGCGGTCTTTTTTCGGCCAAAATGCATACCTGCCTTTAACATGTCTTCATATGGCACTTGTGTTTGTATTTCTTGCATGAGAACAATATTACCAAAATTTAGTTTAATAATCAAGCTTTCCAACAGAACAGTTCACACAACCTCTATTCATACTGCGGGGTGCCACTTTTTCTAAAATCTACTAATTTTATAAAAAGGACACACCCTTCGCCGGTTGCTTTAGTTGATAAATGATAATTAGCCATAGGATTTCAAATAAAAAAGCAGGCATACTTGCCCGCTTACTTACAACCTCCTGGAACAACAACCATGTGGACCCCGCCAGCACCAGGACCGACTTTGGATACATATATCTTGTCACCGCTTGGTGATTCACACCACACCGTGAAATCTTCAACCTCATAGGCAATTTTTGCCGATATGGGCTGTTCAGCCTTTAGGGGTTGCTCAACCACCCCTGGGGCTCTATACGGAAAAGAATCAAGATTGGGAGCTACCACAAATGCGAAGAAGGCAAGTCCTATCATGCCCACAATAGTTCCTGGCCTAATTCCTAATCTAGAATGCATTATCCCATCCCCTTTTTAAAATCAAGAACTGACATCAATATATATCAATCTTTTGACTTTATCAAGTGTTATGATAGAATACCTCTACTATGAAAATAGGAATTCACCCACAATATTATCCCAACGCCAAGGTTAAATGCGCCTGTGGCAATACTTGGACAACCGGCTCAACAATGCCGGAAGTTAGCACGGGTATTTGTTCTGCCTGCCACCCCTTCTATACAGGCACAGAAAAAATCTTAGACACACGAGGCCGTGTTGAGAAGTTCAAAAAGCGTCTTGAAAAGACCGCCTCCAAAGCTTCCCTCTCGGCTTCTTCTCCAAAGAAGTCCCGAACCTCTAAAAACAAAAAATAGATGTCTCAGCCGATTCAGTACCAAAACGGAATCGTTGAGTTTTTTGGACGCACATTCCTAACAGATTCACGCGCCCTAATCCCCCGTTTTGAGACAGAATTTCTGGTCAGCAAAACCGTTGCATGGTGCACTCAAAAAAACCTACAACAAAAATGGTCAATTATTGATGTCGGAACAGGTTCCGGTGTTATTGCTATTTCACTGGCTCTTGAAATTCCAATGGTTAAAATAATAGCAATTGATGTCTCGGTTTCGGCTCTGTCTCTTGCTGGTGAAAATGCATTGAGGCATAATGTGGTGGACAGGGTTAATTTTTTACAAGGAGATTTAATAACCGGATTTAGCGGCCATGCAGATATAATTGTTGCTAATTTGCCATATCTTCCGACTGGGCGTATTCCTCACTTAGATTCATCTGTAAAAGATTTTGAGCCCCATCAAGCATTGGATGGCGGTAAGGACGGCTTAGAACTTTATAGACGATTACTCGCCCAAATTGCCCAGCTTAACTACAAACCTTCGCTTTGCGTGTTTGAAATTGATGATGGGCAAGAAAATGGTGCCCAAGAAATTACTTCCAAATATCTGCCAAACATGAAGGCTGAAGTCTTAAAAGATGCCAGTAATTTGTATAGGTACTTAGTCTTAACTAAATAAGTTCATATGGATAATTACAAATACATTCCTTACAAAGCACAACAACCCAAACCTGTATCAAAAGGCAATCAGGCGGTTGTTGAAATAAGAGCCGGTGCCGGAGGCGAAGAGGCCGCTCTTTTTGCTTCTGAAATCTTTGCTATGTATAAAAAATATTCTGCCTTATCAGGGTGGAAATTTGAATTAATTGATTCAAGCCAAAACTCGCTCGGTGGATTTAAATCAGTCGTCTTTGAGATAGACGGCCCAAGCGCATTTGAAAAAATGAAATTTGAATCCGGTGTTCATCGGGTCCAGCGTGTTCCTGAAACAGAAAAAGGCGGTCGGGTACACACATCAACCATAACCGTAGCCGTACTGGCCAAAGCCACCGAAAGTGAACTAATTATCCGTTCGGATGAGCTGGAAATAACCTTTTCCCGTGCCGGAGGCGCCGGAGGACAAAATGTAAACAAAGTAGAAACCGCCGTTAGAATATTGCACAAACCTTCAGGTGTTGTTGTTTCATGCCGTCAGGAGCGAAGCCAATCTTCAAATAGAGAAAAGGCCATGGAAATACTCCGCGCCAAACTACTTGAAATCAAGAGACTTGAAGAAACGGGAAATGTCACAGAGGAACGCCGAAAACAAATAGGTACCGGCGACAGGTCCGAAAAAATAAGAACCTACAACTTCCCTCAAGACAGGATAACCGACCACAGAATTAAGAAGAGTTGGGGAAACATAGCTAAAATATTAAACGGAAACTTAGACCCCATTTTTGACGCCCTAGCTAATCAATAATCCATAACGACACTGAATGTCGTTATAACTAAAACTGTGGATAACTTAGATTTAAAAAGCCCCATTTTTAAGCCCAACCCGGGCTGGGGAGGAAAACTAAAAAAGTGGCTCGCCCATAACGGGTTGCCACTCTTTGTTTTGTTTTGGATTGTCTTATTTGTCTTCTTTCTTTTCAGGAGATTCTTTTGAAACCTCTTCGGATCCCTCTTCAGGAATCTCTTCCTCTTTTTCTTTCTTGATTACCTCAACATCCTCAACGGTTGCAGTCGGAGCTTCCAAAGCTTTTTCAAGCTCAGCTTCTGACATTGGCTCCTGAACAGTTGCTATTATTTCTTCAGACTCTGCCATGACTTTAAGCTTATCACCCAACTTCAAATCTTTGACCAAAATCTGGTCGCCCATGTTTTTCAACGAAGATATGTCTATAGTCACTTCATGCGGTAAATCCTGAGGCAAAGCTTCAATTTCTATTTCGTTTATATTTCTTACAAAGATACCGCCAAGGTCTTTGACCGCCGGTGATTCGCCTTGAAAAACAACAGCAACCTTGGCCTTAATTTTTTCATCTAAATTAACCTTATAAAAATCCGCGTGTATAACACTGTCACTTATCGCATCTTTGGCTATGTCATGAATAATGGTGGGATAAGATTTGCCGTCCACATTAATGAAAATCAAAGTTGACTCTCCGGCTGATTCAAATGCCTTGCGAAAATCTTTGACCGGAATCTGAAGAGGAATAGATTCCTGACCTTTGCCATACAAAACCGCCGGTATATATCCGGATTTCCTTAATGCATTCAGTCCTCCTCCGATGACTTCTCTTTTCTGGGCATTCAATTCAATTTTTGTATTCTTATGAGCCATATTATTAACTTAGATATGATAATCTATTTTCTAAATAAAATCAAGGACATAAAAAGACCGAGAAATCGGTCTTGGTATTTATTGGGCATAGTGACCAGTGCCCGTTAACCACTGAATATCATCTCGGGTAAGCTTGCCCGGCTTTGTTTTCATACCAGCACGTTTTAATGCTTTCCTACCTGTATCATTCAAGCTATAGCTATCCCTGCAATAACTTTCACCGTGAAGTGTTATGCAACTGGCTTTTTTCAATTCCTGAAAAACATTCATGCTCACGACCCTGTCAGGAAAAACTTTACAATTTTCCGGCCCCGGATGGCCATGCCAATGATTAAGAAAAACATCTCTCATAAAAACCGACCCTTCTTCCCCCATCATTTGCTGAAGTGCAACTAAAGCCTCTCGGCTAAGTCTCATGTTTTTTATCTGGCTCATATCTTACTCCTTTCTTAGTATGAAACGACCTATTGGTTTGGGCCAGCCTGTTGCAAGCATGGATAATACAAAAATAAATCCCGAAACACTCAAGCATGTCACAGAGAAATCCTCGGTACCACCAGTCTTTGCCACCAATAGAAATGTTGAAAGATAGCCAATCCACCAGCACACCAGAATCAACAAGCCAATCGTCATACTAACCAAATGGCGGATATCCTTCTTTGTGTCCTCCCTATCATTCACTGGATCTCTGTAATAAGTCCTAATAAGCATGGGGTAAATCCAATTTTTGTACATCCAATAATTTGAAGTCCCATATACCAAAGCAAAAACCAGCGCCAGTATATTGCCCACCATGGACATTTCCCCTTTTTACAAGAACTAATACACAGAGTAATAGAAAAAATGAGCCTTGTCAAACTAACCCCTCATAAACACTTTAATCTTTTGAGTAACGAGTTTTTTGACTTCATCAACTGCAGGGCCAAGGTATTTGTAGGGTGTAGTTTCGTTAGGATTGGCGTGAAATTGTTTATCTATTTCATTGCGGTAGGCCACGCGTAATTCAGTATTGAAGTGGACATTGGTTATCCCTGCCTTAATTGAGGCCACCACATCTTCGTCTTTCAATCCTGACGCTCCATGAAGTACAAAAAATAATGTCATGGGCATCTTTACGTCATGTAAAGATGCCCATGACATTATTTTATTTAAATGTTCTATATCTAGTTTCTCTTCTTGGTCGGTAACTATTCCGTGAATGTTGCCAAAAACTATGGCCATGCGATCAACACCTGTCCGTGAAACAAAATCTGCCACCTCCTGCGGTTTTGAATAATCAGCTGGGCTTATTTCAATCTTTTGCTGAACTTCCGAAGAACCTTTCAAGTAACCAAGCTCTCCTTCAACGGAAATATCGGTCCGCCGGCTGGCGGATACTGAACGGGCGTAATTCACAACTTGTTTTGTTAAGACAATATTCTCTTCGTTTGGAAGTTTTGATGCGTCAATAATTATAGAATCATAACCGGCGTCAATCGCCTCTTTGCATTTCTCAAAACTTTTATAATGGTCAGCATTAAGAAAAACGGGATAATTTAAATCCTCTTTCATGACCTTAACCAAAGCAACTGCTTCTTTCATGCCAACAAAGCCGGCTTCCCCTTCTGAAGTACCAACCATTACCGCCGGTGCTCCCGCATCACGAGAAGCCTCTATAATACCCCGCAACACATCTTCCGTGGCAAAATTAAAATGGCCCAATGCATAATGTCCGTCTTTTGCTTGCTTCAGATAATAATTTAAATTTTCCATCAAAACTCAATAAAGCCGCTTATTATATTTTCTTCAACCAACTCATTCATTCTTTCCCGTCCCTGATATTCCGAGAATATTTTATTCCAAAGAGCCTCCTGCTGATGATAGAGATACTTAACTTGTCCCTTTTTAACCAGAGACATAATTAAATCCGTTAAATCAAAACTTACCAATTGTTCTTGTCCATTTTTGTCTTTGAAAAAATCTCCCACATAATCCAACCCTGTCCAGTATCCCAAACTCAAACCACCATCACCTTCCTGTGGCAACATTCTGGATAATCGCCCTAAATCTTCCGATACTTTGAGCCAGTGCTCTGCTTCCGGATTTACATGCGGTTCAAATAACCTGAAATCTTGTTCGTTATCTTTGGCTAAGTACGTCTGCACCACACGCCAGACAGGCCCATCACCACTAATTTTTTTATCGGACACATCGCCTCTCAAAAGTGATTTGAACTTGTCTATAAAATCAGAGTTTTTCATAAATTTGCGGAATAAATCAGAATAGAAAGGAACCTCATGTAAATAATGCATGATTAGGGTAAACATCCTAATTGTCTCACCGACAGTATCTATCGGTAAAGGAATCACGAAAATAACACCGTATTCCTTGAGGTGACTAATATTGTGATATTTTTTCTCAAGAAACTTATCAGCAACCGCAAGCCACTTCATTTCTAATACTTTCAATTCCACATCTCTTTCCTCAAAATCTTCCGGCTTTAATTCCCCATAGGCAACGTCAAAAAATTCATGCATCCACTCCTTGCTCTGCGTAAATCTTAAAGCACTGACCACAGATGCAAATCCTTCTTTTTCTAAAAGTTCCTTAACGCTTGTATACCCAAAGTGATTTAAAAGATTGTCCGGCCGATACTTCTCCAACAATTCGGCGGTCTTTTCTTTTTTAATAAACATTCCCTTCGGTGGCGAGAAAAGTTTAGTGGCAGTCTCACAAAGCTTTCCGCAAGTGACGGACATTTTTGAAAGATCAGGCTTATCAAGCAATTCGTACAAATTTTTGTCTAAATTAACCAGACGGTTAATTAGAGCATCGTAAACTTCTTCAGCGGTTGAATTTCGCGTCAAAGACAGCTCCGCCAAAGTTTTTGAAACTAAAGCATCATTTTGGTTTGCCACAACTTCCATAACTCCGTCCTGTCCGGTAATTTTGCTCATCTTACTATCCAATTCATAAAGAATATCTGGCGTAGTCCTTAATAATGTCGCGAGTTTTTTATATGGTTCTAACATGAATAAAATTTCTAATTGCTCTAATTGACCTAATTATTATAAAAATTTTGGATTTGTTTAGGTTAATTAGAAATTAGATTAATTAGGTTAATTTTTAAAGCGGATTAATATCCACTTCAACTAATGGCCATGGTCCCCAATCATCTTTTTTTAAAATCCCTGCCTTGCCCCCATATTGAGTTACCACCGACGAAGCGTTAGCGGTGGCAAACTGGATTGCTTTTGAAATATCGCCAGAACGGATATATTCCGAAACAAATCCTGAGCTGAATGCATCCCCCGCTCCCGTTCTTTCAACAACAGGAGAGTCGGGAACTCCTGCCCGATAAATATTTTTGCCGTCGGAAACAACAACACCCTCCTGACCCTTTGTCATCACGAATATGCCACCTATCATCTCGTCCATAAATTTAAAAATGTCTTCTTCCTTTTTGTAATCAATTCCTGTTAAACCCGAGGCCTCTTCCTGATTCATTATGACTATTGAAAAATTTTTTAATAAAGGTTTTAACTTTTCCAGCCCATGTTCCAACTCTTTTCCGCCGGGATTTGTCGCTAATTTTATGTTATTGGTAACAGCCCAATTAACCGATTTTTCAAGCAAGTCATAATGTCCACCTAAACTGTCTAAAAAAAGCCACTTAGTTTGTAGGCTGTCAAAGTCAATTTTATTAACATCAAAATGCTGACCTTCTCCTTTGTATGATAAGATCGTCCTTTCTCCGGAGAGGTCAACAAGAATCACTGAGTAAGCCGTAAAATCATCATCATGTTTCTGGAAATATTTTGTTTCTACTCCCTCTTTGGCCAACTCATTTAAAACTTCTTGTCCATTCAAATCCTCACCCACAACCCCAACACAAGCCGTAGACAATCCTTGTCTTGAGAAAGTAACTGCCGCATTAGTTCCTCCGCCCCCGGAAGTAAATACCATCTTTTTAATCTCTATTTTTGAACCGAAGGGAAAACAAAGAGCCTTGCCAGTAGCAAAATCTGACATGTCTAAAACCTTAAAATCGTTTGCGTTTATAAAAATGTCACGGGTGGATGAACCTATTGAAACAATATCGTACATGCCTATATATTGTTGCTTATTTTATTCAATTCTTCAATCGCTTTACCCACATCGGGAGAATTAATCACATAATTCCCAACCACAAGATCTGTTGCTCCGACAGCAATAAGGTGTCGAGCTGTTTCCGGATTAACTCCTCCGTCAACCATAATTGGCACATTTGGATATCGGCCATGAAAATCTAAAATTTTACCTACAACACTGTCTACAAATTCACTACCGTAAAAACCTGGGTTTACCGTCATGAATTGAACAAAGTCAACATCATCTATCATTTCCTCTATTTTTTCAACTTGAGTTTCTGGATTTAAAACCAAACCCACCTTTCTATCATTTGAATGTATTTGAGCTATTAAATCCTTATGACCGTGATCTGTTTCGGCGTGAATCAAAAACCTATCCGCCCTTGTCTTGTACCAAAAGTACATCTGATCTTCCGGTTTAGAAACCATCAGGTGAACATCAAACATGACCTTAGTTTCCATTTTTATTAATTGCTCATATCCGGAGACGGTCTTTGTTGGAATAAAATCACCATCTCCAATATCCAAATGCACCCTGTCCACATAGGGCTCAACCATTCTCAACAACCTCTCAAACTCTTCTTCGGTTGTGGCCAGTATTGACGGTATAATTTTTATCATAATTTTAATTCTTTCTTATATGTTTCATCGCATAATTCATATCTGTCCCCACTTTTTTGCGAGGATTAAAAATGTTCTCTGGGTCAAAAATCTGTTTCGTTTTTTCAAATAATTTATAAATCTCGGAGCCGTACATTTTTTCAAGATATGGTGTACGGATAAGCCCATCATTGTGTTCGGCTGTTATTGAACCGTGATATTCAAAAACTAAATCATAAACCTTTTCGGAAAGTTCAGGAATAATTTGTCTTGATTTTTCATCAGACAAATTCACCAAAGGTATGATGTGGAAATTTCCGTCTCCGGGATGACCGGCAATCGTATAGGTCATATAGTCTTTATACTCGTCCAAAATTGTATTAAGTTTCGGCAAAAATTCCGGTAAATACTCGGGTCTAACAATTACATCATCAATAAAAGGTGCTGTTTTTTTACCTTTCACGTGTTTTCTCAGTAAATTAAAGCTCTCCCTCCTAATTATCCAGTATTTCTGAGCATCTTTTTCATTTTTTGTAACTCCTGTTTTTATTCCAAACTTATCATAAACTTCTTTTTGGCATTTATTGATTTTATCAACCAACTCTTTTTTATCATCACCAGTAAACTCTACAAGCATAACCATTTTAGGAATTCCGACAGAGATCCCAAGGCGGGCTAAAGCACCGCCTTGATAGCCCACTCCGAGACCCGTTACGATCTTCCAAACATCTGGAATAAATCTAAACAAAGCACCGATGCCAATTTTTCTTATTAGGTCCGGAAATATTTTAACGGCCAGTTTAAAAGTGTGGTCATCATAAGACTCAAAACTTTCCGGTTCATTTTTATTAACCATGTTTACCACTTCGCCTAAATTATTTAAATCCCGCAAAAATATTATTAGCAACTTTGAATATTTTTTGGGTTTTATCAGTCTGAATTTAATTTTTGTGATTAATCCCAAAGTACCTTGAGCTCCGGTGAATAATCGTGTTAAATCAAACATGTTTTTATTCCACACATTCCACAACAAATAACCGGCGGAGTTTTTTGAAACATTGGGCTTAGCCTTTTGAATAAGTTCATAATTAGATTCCAATAAACCGTGCATCTGGCGGTAAATCTCTCCTTCAAAATTATTCTGTAACTTTTTTTGATTCAATTCCTCTGGTGTGAGAGATTTTAAAACATAATCCTCTCCATCACTTAAAACAACATGAAGCTCCTCGACATAATTTTCGGTTTTACCATAGCGTAAAGACTTTTCTCCGCCCGAATTATTTGCCACCATTCCACCAACGGTACAAATTTCACGGGAAGCAGGATAGGATGGCAACAATAAGTCCTTGCTCAGGGTTTCTTTTTCAAAATCTCTATAAAAAACCCCGGGTTCGGTTACGGCATAACCCGCCTCACCGGCAGACAAGTTATGCCCTACTTCTAAGATTTTGTTAAAGTGAGCAGTGAAATCCAAAATAATAGAATCATTCAAAGCTCCTCCTGTCATATCTGTTCCTCCTGAACGGGCAGTAAGAGATAATTCAGAATTTGAATTTTTATTACCCACAACCCATTTAACTAAATTTTTCAGGTCTTCCGTGTTCTGTGGGTGAACAACAACACTCGGCTTAATTTCAAAAATACTTGCGTCATGGCTGTAAGCCAAAAGCTCCTTTTCATTGGAGCTTATTTCGCCTTTAATAATATTTTTTAGTTCTTCCATGGGGTCAATTACTGCCTAATTCTCCTCCTCTATATCACCGACCTCCTTTAATCTGCGGTTAAACCTTTCTTCATCGGCAAATTCTGTTTCAAGAAATGTTTTTACAATTTCTTTTGCCTCATCTTCTGTTGTAAAATCTGAAGCCAGAGCCAAAACATTTATGTCGTCATCGTTACGAGCTGCATGTATCTGTTCCTTGTTTATCGCCAAACCAGAACGAATGCCGTCAAATTTATTAGCAACCTCATCCACCCCTACGCCTGACCCGCAAAGAAGTATTCCTCTGTCTTCAGGCTCAACTATGCTCTCCGCCAACTTTTTGGCATATACAGGATAATCATCTGTCGGATCCAATTCAAAAGCTCCCATGTCTTCGTGGTCGTATCCCCATTCGGTCAGCCATTGCTTAACTTTTTCTTTGAGAGCGAAGCCTCGATGATCAGCACCTATGTAAATCATTTTAATTTATTTAAATATTGGACAGCGGACAAAGTTGCAATACAACCCTGTCCGGCGGCAATAACTATTTGATTAAACGGCACATCGGTCACATCACCGGCGGCATAAAATCCGGGGATGTTGGTTTCACAATTTTTATTTACAACTATCTCTCCGACGGTATTTTTCTGCACATCGGCAGGAACAATGTTTGAATTCGGTATCATGCCAATATGAACAAAGACGCCATCTGTTTTTATTTCATATCCCTTATCTTCTTTCTCATATTTCAAACCGGTCACAAACCCCGACGCTCCGGTCGGGGCAGGTTGCTCACCCACAATTTGAGTAGTCTTGGCATTATATATTATTTCCACATTATTTTTTGTCATTAATTTATCAAGCAAAACCTTGTCTCCTTTAAACTCGGCATTCTTGTTTATGATGTAAACTCTTGAAGAAATATCTGTAAGCATCAAACCGGCCTCTAAAGCAGAATTTCCGCCTCCGATAACGGTAGTGGTTTTACCGCTGAATAATGGGCCATCACAAGTGGTGCAATAGCTGACACCTTTATTTCTGAACTCTTTTTCTCCCTGAACATTTAATTCTTTCGGATGAACGCCCGTTGCAACAATAATAGCCTTAGCTTGGTAATCCTGTCCGCCTTTTGTTTCAATCAAAAAATAACCATTTTCTTGCTTGATTATTTTTTCCACCTCCACACCTTCTTCAGGAACGACACCATAAAACTTCAAGTGCTCCTTGAATTGATTAGAAAGAGTAATGCCGTCGGTCTGGGAAATTCCCGGCCAATTACCTATCTCTCCTGATGTTGCCACCTCGCCACCAAAATCTTTCGTAATAATTTTAAACCCGCCCGAACGACCGGAGTCGCCCGGTCGGGCGGGACTAAGACCGCGACGAGCAGCATAAACACCGGCGCTTGTAGCTGCTGCTGATCCACCAATAATAATCAAATCAATCATATCTGTTTTATTTTAACAAAATATTAATTAAAAACAAAAAGCACCACTTTGATGCTTCAAAATCTTATAGCTATTCTCATATTACTGGTCCCAACAACCAAGTGGACAACTATTACAGAAACAGGCAATACCCACCATATTTTCTTAAATTTACTGTCTTGTTTTTTCATCTTGTAACTAGTATAAATGATTCCGGCATCAATTAAGCCTTGAATCACATAAAGCTGCGGCCGACCAGCTTCAACAAAAGGCCTCATGATCGGATTAAGCTCATAGCAGGTTTCACATCTATCAAGAACAAGATAAGTACTCTCAATGTCATAGACAGTAGTTCCAACCATGACACTGTTTATAATCAAGAATTTTTTGTCAGCAATGTTTTGAGCCTTAACAGCAGTTGGAATTAAAAACAAACAAAAGAAAATAAAAACAAAACTCTTCATCTTCCCTCCGTGTTTTTAAATTGCTATTATTTAACCAATTATCCCACACGCAAATGAATAAGTATCTGTTGATAATAATACTATTAAGCATTGGAACACATTTTGCTTTTTTCGGAAATCCCAACCAAACCGTTTTTGATGAAGTCCACTTCGGTAAATTTATATCAGGCTACTATACTCATGAATATTATTTTGATATCCATCCTCCACTAGGAAAATTGATGATTGCCGGTTTCGCCAAAATTTTTAACTTTAAACCGGAATTCAGTTTTGCCAACATTGGCGAAAAATTTCCGGATAATAAATATTTAGCACTAAGATTCCTCCCTTCCTTGGCAGGAACCCTTTTGCCCATAGTTATCTTCCTTCTAGCTCTACAGCTTAAATTTACACCTCAAGGAGCGTTTGTTGTAGGCCTTCTGGTGGCAGTTGAAAACGCCTTAATCGTTCAAACTCATTATATTCTTATGGATGGATTCTTATTACTGTTCGGATTCCTAACTTTATTATTTTACTTTAAATCCCGTTCCGAAATACTTAATACTAAATACTTAATACTGGCTTCTATCTTTGGCGGGCTGACAATATCAATCAAATGGACCGGGCTGACTTTCTTGGCTCTGCCGTTTTTAATAGAAGTATTTTACTTGAGCAGGGGCATCCTGCCTATAGGCAGGATGCCCCTGCTCAAACTGCTCAAGTTTGGGCAATTAGTCTTTTATTTTGCGGTGATTCCATTAGTTATTTATTTTTTAGTTTTTGCTTTACACTTTTCTCTTTTGACAAAACCAGGTTCCGGAGATGCCTTCATGAATCCCGACTTTCAAAATGAGAACATTTTTAATAAATTTACCGAATTGAACATCCAAATGTATCAGTCCAATCAACGCTTGACCGCAACTCACCCTTACAGTAGTCAGTGGTACTCTTGGCCATTCATGACTCGGCCTATTTTTTATTGGATTTCTGAAAATTCAAGAATCTATCTTCTTGGAAATCCGATTATCTGGTGGGCATCAACTTTAGCAGTAATATTATTACTGCTAAAGAATTTAAAATTTAAAATTTTAAATTTAAAATTAAATACCGCAGGTATTTTGTTGGGTGGATACTTTTTAAACCTCTTGCCATTCATCGGAATCAAAAGAGTTATGTTTTTGTACCACTATCTGACCGGCCTGATATTCGCTATTCTTATTTTGGTTTATTTGATTGAAAAACAAGAGCACTCAAGAAAAATATTTATCGGACTAGCAATTGCTTCTGCTGTAGCTTTTGTTTATTTCGCACCGCTTACTTATGGACTCCCGTTAAATTCCAAAGCTTACGAAGCCCGTGTTTGGCTCCCAAGTTGGAGGTAGTAAAAATCCCCTCTTAAGGGGATTCGGATCAGGAAAGCTGTGTTGATTCAATAATTTTTTTGGCATGTTTAATCCATTCATCAAAAGCATACTCTGTACCATCCCAGTACCTGGTACTCTCCCAGCCACAAGAACAAAAACATTGGTCTATCATGTAACTTACCTCTCTTGTTGTGGGAACATGTCCAAATTGTTTTACAACAGCCATTAATTTTTTAGTTTCAACTTGCATTCCCTCGCACTTTTTACACATTCCACACTCCCAAAAAAAGAACACGCAAACAACATACAACAAAGTCGGATTTATTTCAAATCAGTTTGAACCCGCTTACCAATTGTAATATGTTCACTAAGCAACCGGCGGAGGTAGCGTGCTTTTATGAAATCAGCAGTATTTCAGAAAAGTGCGCTACGCAGCATGCATAGAGGTTGTGTGAGTTGTTCAGGTGGAACTAATCTAATTCGCACTTCTTAGCCTTCTGGTAGAGTTCCTCAATTTTATCCCAGTTGAGATTGTCAAAAAATGCCTTGATGTAGGTAGCACGATCAGAGCCGGTATCTATAAAATATGAGTGTTCATAAACATCCAAGGCAATAATCGGAATACAGCCCCAGACTCCACCGTGATTTTGGGCATCGCAGTTATATTGCATCAATCTTTTTTCATGCATATCCCAGCACAATATCGCCCAGCCCCTCGCCGCCATACCACAAGCAGAAAAATAAGTTTTAAAATCTTCAAATGACCCGAATTTTTCTTCAATCGCTTTCAGAATTTCGCCTTTTGGGTTTCCATCTCCTCCCAAAATTGCAAAATAATTTTCATGCAAATACATTCCGTTTCGGGCAAAAGTTTCTCCTGATTTAAGTCCCCTTAATTCGCTATAAACCTGATTTCCTTCCGCTTTGCCACTTTTGCGCAATTCGCCCAACTTTTCGCTAATCTCATTGGTTTTATCAACATAACCCTTATAAAGCTTACCGTGATGAATCTCAATTGTTTTCTGAGAAATTCCTTTCAGTGACCCAGCATCATATACTAATGGTTTTAATTCTTTTTTTGACATTTTAATTTATCCCTAAATATTGATTAATTTTTGCCCTATCAAATCCAATCACAATTTTTCCGTCTATATCAATTACTGGGACGCCAAATTGACCGGTCTTATCTATCATTTCCTTTTGTTTTGCGATATCGGTGGCAACATTGTATTCTTCGTACTCAAAACCTTTTGACTTAAAGTACTCTTTTGCCATTTTGCAATACGCGCATGTCGGGGTTGTATAAATTTTTATCATAATAGATTAATTATAGCACAGTATTTATAAATTAATAAAGATTGCCAATACCTCGTTTTTGTTATATGGTTGCCAGAAGCAAATGAACCTTTATAAGGAGGCTCGGTGATAAGAACTACTTTGTTTTGTATAGTTCTCCTGATGCCTTCTATGGCACTCGGGCAAAATAACGACAATCCGGCTGATTTCATCATGAAAGCAGTCGCTCAAAGAGCAGCAGAAAACGAGAGGCTCAAAAAGACCGCTGTCGAATATAAAAAAAGTTATATTATTAAAGACCTGAACTCAAAAGGAGAAGAGGGTCGCAAAAAAAAAGATGAGGTTGAGCTGGTCGTAAAAGGTAAGGGAAAAATTATTGAAAGATTCGGCCGCCCCATAAAAAACGGAGGGGTTGGCTCCACGCCAAACATTGACTTCGCCAAAGCCATGGCAGACTTTTACGATTTCAACATGGCGCCAACACCCTTGGTCATGATTAATGGCCGAGCTTATCATGTAATTGAATTCGGGCCGACAAGGGGCACTCCCCACCCCAAGGGTGATCTGGAGGAAATATTAGCCCGAATGGCAGGAACAATATATATAGAGATAGAAAATCTTTCTATTTATAAGATCCGTGCTAAGTTAGTCAAAGAATACTCTCGAATCTTGTCTATATATAAATTACACCGAGCTGATATTGAATTGACACAAATGGAGTTCAACAACATCGTTGTGGTTGATTCATTAATAATCATAGATAAGTATAGTATATTTGGGGTAGAAATACTTGAGAAACAAATAATCACTCACAAGGATTATATATACAAACCTTAACCGCCCGATACATGGGCGGTTTTTTTAATATTAAAAATAGTATATAATCCTAAGTCAGACATTTAAACTATAATGTTCAGAATTACCCACAAAGACAAGAAAACCAAAGCCCGACTGGGTGTTTTAAGTACACCTCATGGCAAGGTATTGACCCCTTCTTATGTGTTTGTGGGTACATATGGCAGATTTCTACACCTTGCGCCAAGAGATATTAAAAAAACGAAAACTCAACTTGTTATTGCCAATACCTTTCACCTCTGGGACACCGTTCTCCTAAGCCCGGCTTCTGGGAAAACTTTTTTGACAAAAAGACTTGGTCTAAATATCCCAACAATGACCGACAGTGGCGGTTTTCAGGTTTTATCTCTGGCATTTGGCCCCGTAGTAGATGCCCGAGCAACTTCGTTGAACAAAAAACTCGGGCATCACTACGGGGTGAGGCGACACGGCATAGGTAAATTCATCGGTGATAATATAAAATCAGATAAGGATTATAAAAGAAAAAATATTAGAATTACAAACAAGGGTGTGTATTTCAAATGGGACGGGAAAATACGATTTCTTGGCCCGGAACTTTCCATGAAACTCCAAAGCAAGATTGGTGCCGACATTATTTTTGCTTTTGACCAAATCACTTCACCGTTGGATGATTATGAATACAATAGAAAAGCAGTTGAACTTACGAACGCATGGGCTTTAAGATGCTTAAAAGCCCATGCGAGACAACTCCGACGCCTCGACAACAAGTCGAGGGTCGGAGCCCCGACCGAAGCGTCGGGGGTGGGCAAGAAACAATTATTATTTGGAATCGTACAGGGAGGGTTGTTTAAAGACCTTCGCATCAAAAGCGCCAAATCCATTGGGGCAATGCCTTTTGATGGTTTTGGCATCGGTGGTTCTTATACAAAAAAACAAATTTCTAAAATGCTGAAATGGGTTGTTCCTTATTTGCCCGAAGAAAAACCAAGACACCTTTTGGGCGTTGGCAAAGTAGTGGACATATTTGAGGCTGTTCAAAATGGGGTAGATACTTTTGATTGTGTTATTCCAACTCGTGAAGCCCGACACGGTCGTCTTTATACAAAAACCGGACACATGGATATTCGTCGTGGAGCATATTTAAAAGATAAAAAAGTAATTGAAAAAAATTGCGGTTGTCCCACCTGCTCTTCAAAAATGCCCCGCTCTAAAATCAGAGAGTTAATCAAAAGCGAAAACATTAAACAAAATGCAGCCGGTCAGCGCTGGTGTTTAATGCATAATATGTGGTTCTTTAATAATCTACTTGAAGAAATCCGCAAATCAATCTCCAGGGGTAAATTTAAAGAATTTAAAAATAGTTTTATAAAGAAATTTGAATCTAAATAAAAATCCGCCTCTTCGGCGGGTGTTTTTATTTGAGAAATTAGCTCTTGCGGTACTTTGAAAACACGTGCAAATAGAGAATCTCTAAAATTCCCAATGTATTAACCAGCAAGAGAACTCCGAACCAGACCTTGTGCTCATGCTTAGCCGCATGCCAAAGCGCCCGGTATTTCCAATAAAATGTCCACACAGCAAGGATTAATATAATAATCCCAAAGGTCACACCAGCAACAAATGACCCACCGAAATTAACCACACCATTGTTCAGTGTCCAATCTCTGAACGCCGAACCGCTCATCATATTAGACCAACCGCCGTACCAATTACCCATCATATTTTTTAAATTTGTTTTTTAATTTTAATATTTTCGACCTATTTTATTATACCATCTCTTTTGAGTTCTTCCAATATATCTACGGGTATTGGTATCTCATTTCTGACAGGGCTAATCCCCGGATAACGCCAAGCGGTAATAACTATTTTACGGCCCATGCCTCGTTTGCTAGGGGCCTGATACATCACCCAGATCTCCGAAGGCCTTGTTTTAGACCCTGCCGGTTGCATTACAGCAATTGTTCCTTCGGCAACACCGTTCTCGCTTCTTTTGGGACTTCGCATTACTCTTTTGATTCTATCTGCCGACAAGCCATAAAACATCATCTTCCGACCAACGTGGTTAGTCCAGTAATATTTTGCGTCATTTTTTGGAAAGTTGAATTTCATTTACTTCATTAAAACAAAAAAGCATTGGGATTTCCAATGCTATGCAGGAGAGGTCCAACATTTCCCGCAACGGGCTTCATACAAATTTTCTGCTCCAACTTGTATTTTTTGTTCAGATGAACCACCTATTTTCTGAGTAAATCTTGCATCTTGTCCGCACATAAAGCAATTAGCCGTAAATTTATGCACTTCGTCAGCATAAGCAAGAATGTTTGGCATCCCACCAAAAGGCTTCGCCCAAGCATCCAAATCAAGTCCCGCAACATATATTTCTAAATTGGTTGTATTGCGCCACAGATAAAGATTCCTTCCTAGCCAGACTCCAAAAAATTGTGCCTCATCAATACCCAAGACGTCCGGCTTTTCTTGAAGAATAAGATCCTTCAGTTCCATGTCATCATCCTTAATTATGTGAGCTGGCATACTATCGGCCGGTTCAAATTTTTCTGCCTTTTTCTTCTTTACAACTATTTGCCCGGCCATCCCGAAACGGTCATCAATAGCCGGTTTAATTATCAGAACCTTTTTGTGAGCGCGCTGTTTTGTTTCAAGGCGCGCCATAAGCGCTTTTGATTTTCCTGAAAACATCGGGCCGGTAAAAACAGTAATGGAACCGGACTCTTTATGCATTTGAACCCCTTATTGTTAAAGAAGTTTTTAATTATATACACATTTTGCCTAAAAATAAAACAACACCTTAATCTGCCCCGTACTTTATTTCAAAAAATCACACAACCTCCATGCATGCTACGGAGCATACTTTAAGTAAACTAGTTAAAATTATAAAGAGGGATTTAAACTTTCCTGAAATAAAGTTGAGAAGCATTGAAGAGATTTATAATTTTGCAAATTAAAAAGCGGCATATGCCGCTAGATGTCTTGTGATATGGGAAGTGAATTGGTTGGAGTATGATTTATGCCAAATCTTGCCTCAACCCAACTCAAAACTAATTTAGGGAGTTCATCCACCTCAAGAGTTAAAGTATGTTTGCAGGATAAACAAGACACCGAAAATGCCATGTTCTTCCGGCACAAAAACGATCCAACAAGCCGACATTGACATAACGGTGCAACTTTTGTTTTAATATCTTCCTTGATTATTTTTAATGTAGTGCCACATTCTGGGCAAATAATTAGCTTAAACCAATCACTAACTTTTTTCACACGAACTCCTTTTTTCAATGAACTAAAACCTTATTTTATATTAGCACAGCCTCAGTTAATAGTCAAGATTTGCCACCTCATCTCGTTATTTGTTTAACCCACTATTGCCAAATGTATACTGCACAGTAAGCAACCGGCGGAGGGTGTGTACCTTTTTAAAATTTAGCAAATATTTTTAAAAGGTACACCCCGCAGTATGCATGGAGGTTGTGTCAGCTACTCTGTTAACCCATGTCAAGGCGACGCCTTGACATGGGTGACAAAAATAAAACAGTTCGAAAACCGAATCTTTTTTCAAAACAAAAACCCCGTATCGTACCGGAGCTTTAATTAAAATCAGTCTAAAAACCGGGGAAGACCGAAAATAACTTTCATGCCGTTTATCTGTCTTATATTCACCTCATAGCCGACAAGTGCAAATTGAGGAATGGTATCTACGACCCTAAACTCAATTTGACGCGAACCAACCATCCCCAAATCCGATGGATAAACAGTACAAATTTCATCCACAAGGCTTCGACCAGATGGACGCCTATTTAACATATTTTTCACAGCCTCACCCACAGAACAAGGAATGATACTGAAATGACCATAAGCATCGCTGAAAATATTTCTCTTTTTATATCCTCTATGATCGTGATTGCGCCATTCAAAAGAATGGAGTAGAATCCCATCAACATTATTAAGATCTCGAGTTGTATTACCGGGCCAGTGAAGTAAGTGTCCATGATCCAAGTCTTCATGGCTGATTTCTTCTGTCGCGCCTTGCTCAAAGGCAAATATGATAGTATTTTTGATCCTCTCCAAAAGATCGCTTGGAATTTCTGTCTTTTCAATAGCATATCTCATTAGATAGCCTCCGAACGAAAGTTCTCCTGACGGTTCTATGCTCACATTATCTAGTTCGGGAATAGATTTGTAAGCATCATCTAATTTTACCGACTTGTTTTTTTGTCCAGCCAATAAATTAGCAACAATAAACAAAGCTGACAATAAACCAACAATCCCGATCTTCTTATTCATTTTCAACTCCTGGCAATTGTTAAAGATGACAAATCATACTATAAACAATAACTTGTGTCAATGTTACGGGGTAATGTGCACACACATAATGGCGGTTTCCGTTAACCCATGTCAAGGCGACGCCTTGACATGGGTGAGTTTGAGTCTCTACGTCTCTATTGTCAAAAACACCACCCATCTACCCAAACAACAGGCGGAGGGAGACATCTTTATCCCAAAAAAGAACATTCGCAGGCGGGTAGCCGAGATAGAGCAAAACCCAGTAGGGTTTTATGCGGTCTTCGTGGGATGAAGGCGTCTCCCTCCGTATGCATAGAGGTTGTGTCAGCTACTCTGTGAAAACAAAAAACTGCTTTTCAGCAGTTTTTTGTTTTTGATTAGTAGTCTCTTCCACCGCCTCCGAAGCCTCTTCCGCCACCTCCACCAAAACCTCTTCCACCGCCTCGGTTAAAACCTCCGCCGGCTGGTCTGGGTGGTCGATCTGTCATCGGCCTTGCTTCATTGACCGTGACCTTTCGGCCGTCAACTTCATTGCCATTGAACAGTTCGATTGCTTTTTGGGCTTCTTCGTCGGTAGCCATTTCCACAAAACCAAATCCTCTTGATCGACCCGACATTTTGTCGGTAATTACTGATGCCGATTCAACGGTTCCGGCCTGTGAAAAAGCTTCTTTCAAAGACGCGTCGGTTGTGTCATAAGACAAACTTCCGACATATAATTTCTTTCCCATTTGTATACCGTATTTACTTTCCACTCCGCAATTATAAGATTACGGAACGAAAGTAAAACAGTTGCTTTTTAGTAGGACGACCTCTCGTCTAGTTCCTGCTAAAAGAGGACTACTCCGAGAAAACCTACGTTGGAAAGAGTATAGCACGGGAGAGGGTTAAAAGTCAAATTCGTCACTTTTTCTAAATAGATGACACAACCTCCATGCATAACTGCGGGGTGTACCTTTTAAAAATATTTGCTAAATTTTAAAAAGGCACACACCCTCCGCCGGTTGCTTTGGTGGATAGATGTCGTTTGGGAAAAGAGGATCAAACTCATCTGAAATAAAGTGTTGGACTATACCAATAAAATTTTTGCAAATAAAGAGCCCACGAGAGGCGGGCACGGAATGTGCGGGCTCTCGTGGGCGGTGTTATGCGAAGGGTGTTCTTGGGGTGAAAGAAACTTCGATGCGGTGACCTTCTGCGGGATGAACCTTGATCGCGATGTTCTCCTCCCAGGCTTTCGCGAGTTGCCTCATCCCATCAATCACGCTTGGCCCATCGGCAAAGCCATAGGTACCAAAGACGATCTTCACAGAAGACTGGCCATAGCGGACCAGATTGTCGATGACCATCTCATCAATGAGGAACTCCTTCGCTTTCTGCGGGGCTGTTTCGAAAAGTTCTCGGACGAGAACGTCGGCTTGGCTCTGGAGGGAAGCCATCTTCTGCTGGAACTCCGCCAGAACTCCCAAGCGAGCTACCAACAAACTGTGAAGCTGGTAAGAAACTGCAACCATCGTCATCTCCTTCCCACTTGAGGCAGTAGGCGCCATTGGAAAATTCTCCTTAGGCTGTGTATTTATATAATAACAAATAAAAACTGCTTTGTCAAATTATTCGTAATGGTTCAAAAACCAGCCTTTTGAGCCATAATCAACGGGCTGTCCATTACTATTCCCAGCACTTCCTCGCTCTACGCTCGGTCGCTCACCACAAAATCAACGGCTCACTATGTGAGCCGTTGATTTTATCTGTGTTCGCCGTTAATTGTTCAATATTACACCACACTTTTAAAATCATGATGGGCACCATCCAAATTCTTTCTTGGGTAAGTTTGACCTTCTATTGCCAGTTGCGAGCTTAAAACTAAGCAACCAGAAGGGGCAGACACTTTTTACAAAATTAGTAAATTTTTAAAAAGTGTCTGCCTCCTCACGCATAGAGGTTGTGTCAGCTGTTCAGAAAACTGAGCTACTCAACTATAACTTTTCCGAATTTGGAAGAATTGAGGTGATTGTGGTAACCCCAAGTGCCAACATTATTAAAAGTGAACGACCAGGACTGACCGGAAGCTACTCCGGCGCAAGCATCAAACATCGGCAATAAAGTCTGGGTTCCGCAAGCAGATATATCTGTGCCAGGATAAACCTTGTGCGTGGGATGCATCGCCGAAGCCGTCCACATGAGGTTACTGCTTTCGTTTTTCCAAGTAACTGTCTCTCCTTTCTTGATAGTTATCAAGCTTGGGGAATACCCTGCATCGGTATAAGTAATTATATTATTTGACACAACAGGAGAGGCCGAGGGTATCGGTGTCGGCGAAGCCATGGGAGTTGGAGTCTCCAAAGCAATATCTGACTTGTTTCTTAAAAGCATCCAGCCAACTACCACAATCACCAACACAACAACTGCTAATAATATATTTTTGATGTTCATTTTATTTTAATTCTTTATCAATTAAGGCTTTAAATACTGAAAACGGCTGGGCACCGACAACTGAAGAACCGTTTACAAACAATGTCGGGGTTCCGGACACTCCATAAGAAGAACCGTCAGCGACATCTTCCTCAACCTCCGATTTATATTTTCCCGAATCAAGACACTTGTTAAATTTGACCGAGTCCAATCCAATCTGCAAGGCCCATTTTTTCAGATCAATAACACCATATGTTATAGTCCCAGTTCCTTGCTTAGCTTGTTCTTCAAATATCTTATCGTGCATTTCCCAAAATTTACCCTGCTCTTCGGCACACTCGGCTGATTCAGCTGACGCTTGAGCGGCAGGATGAAATGGCAACGGATAATCCCTGAAGACAAATTTAATTTTACCTGTATCAATATATTCCTTCTTTATTTGCTGGTAGGCTCCGCTCCAAAACGAACGACAAAATGGGCATTGAAAATCACTGAACTCAACTACTGTCACCTTTGCCTTTTCATTGCCAATAAACGCATCATCGCCCACTGAAACATTTACCTTCTCTCCTGCTACCGGACCGGCAGCCTGTTTTATATTCGCACCGGTCTTGCTGGTGTTTAGTGAATAAAAAAGAACCGAACCGCTTATCATCAGCGCCGCAACTAAAATTGCGCCCGGCAAAATAAGTTTTGTTTTATCAAAATTGTTTTCCATTAATCAATGATACCTTAAACTTATTTCACAATCAAGAAAACCCCCACACTCATGCATGAGTGTGGGGGAAAATAAAAAAACAGTCCCTTTAGTGGACTGCTTTGAGAGTTGTGGTAAACGCCTCTATTCTCATTTGAGGAGGTACGACGGGAAGCAATATCCTAACCCCATCAATCCGATCGCCTTCAAGTGTGTTCCGATAAAGAGGTTGCGGCAAAAGACCATAATCTCTAACTAAATCTTGGACTTCATCCATTGCTTTTAGTGAATCTTCCTCACGTGGGTCTCCCTTTTCTGGAGTAGTGAATATGTAAACCCAGTCTTCATAAATCTCAAAGTCTAAGTGTTGGCTTAAATATTTTACTTCTTCAAATAAAAAAGCAAGGTGTGCGTACTTATCCGATAATGATTTTTCAAAGGGCTTATTCATGGCCTTTTCCTCAACAAGTCACAACGATTGCGTATTGAAAAGTTATCATGCCCCTATGCCTTGTCAAGTGTTGCGATTTGACGGGTATTCCTATCGGCATTTGCCATCCTATCCAAATTGATATATACTTCTCTGTATACAAGGTCGAATCACCTACAATAAACAAATTAATAAATACACGAAAATATGCCACAAAAAGCAAATTCAGCGTTCATGAAACCCATGAACATCAGCTCAGATTTAGCTGAAGTTGTCGGTAAGGGTCCTATGCCAAGATCCGAAGTCGTCAAAAAACTTTGGGTTTACATAAAGAGCAAGAATCTTCAGGATCCAGCCAACAAGAGAAACATCAATGCCGACGAAACTTTGAAAAAAGTATTCGGAGGTAAAGGAGTCGTCGGCATGTTTGAAATGACTAAGCTCATTTCTAAACATTTATCCTAATTAATTTTTAAAAAGAGTTAAACCAAAACCCGCCTAAGAGGCGGGTTTTGGTTTAACTCTTATAAATGTTCTCAAAATCTATTTTCACCCCCTCTTTTTTCTCAGTGCTTCAAGCCTGACCCGTTTTATTTCCAGTCGCTTTTTTGTTTTGCGAGAACGTGTTTTTTGGTACTTTCCCACCCCAGTTCGTCTTTTTCCCATAAATTTATGTTTAATTAATTGTTTCTTGATTGTATCAGAAAACAACAATAAAAGGAACCTTTCCTAGTCGCCGAGATTCAATGTTTCATCAATTCGTATCTTCTCCACAAATTCGGGAACGTGGCTTACGAGAATCATTGCACCTTGATATTCATCAAGAGCTTTGGCAATTACCGGCAAATGACGGAAGTTAATATGATTAGTCGGCTCATCAAGAATCAACAAGCCCGGTTTCTGTAACACCAATCTTGCAAACGCCACTAGCCCCTTTTGTCCCTCGGACAAACTGCCAATTTTTGTATTAATAGTATCTCCCATTATCAAAAACCCCGCTGCAACTGAACGAATATCCTGCTCATCCATATTTTTTGCTACGGAGCGAAATGATTCATATACGGTATCCTCAAAATTTAAAGTTGAAAAATCTTGACGGTAATAACCGACAATTACACCGTTGGTAATCTTTGCGCCTTTGGCTTTACCGGAAGCAAGTGCTTCAAGCAAAGTGCTTTTACCAATTCCATTTGGACCAGTAAGTAGAAGGTGTCGGTTTTTATTAAGCGATATTTCCACTTTTTTCTGAACTAATTTATGGTTCTTGAAAATACCTACAGCCGACAACGTGACAAGATTACCAATCAAATCCTTTTGGACTGGAATCGTAAAATTACGGATTGTTTTGTCTTCTTTGCGCACATCTACTTGAGCCTCCTCCATGTCCTGAGCGTCTTCACGCATTTTTTTTGCGAGTGAGCGCAATCTTCCGCCTTTCATGGCAAAAAAGTTGGCTTTTTCTTTTTTCTCTATCGCTTCTTTGGCAAGTCTGGCGTTGGCACTATTTTCTTTTTCAATCCTAGCTGTAATTTGTTCAACCACATTAAAATAATTTCCCTGATACTGTTCAACTTTTCTGGTCCTTAAATCCAAATACAAAACTCCCTGAGTAAAAGCATTTAAGAATCCGGCATCATGTGAAATAACAATGCATGTCTTTTTATAATCAATCAAAAACTGACGAAGATGAGTAATTCCCGCTTTGTCTAAATTGTTTGTTGGCTCATCTAAAAGCAAAACATCAGAATCTTGTATCAATGCCGATGCCAAAAGCAATCGCGCCTGTTGTCCGCCGGAGAACGAGCGGACGATTCGGTCATGAGGTGCATTTAAATTTACCACTTCCAACACGGCATCAATTTGGGGGTCAATATCATATACCTTATCTTTAAAACATTTTTGAAAAAATTCCCTGATAGTTAAGTCCAACTGGTCACGAGGAATAACTTGACGGGCAATCGCAATTGTAAGATTTGGTGCCAAATGAACCGCTCCCGAATCAGGCTTGAGTCCGCCAGTAATAAGCTGAAAAATTGTACTCTTTCCCGCTCCGTTTTGACCCATAATGGTCATCTTCATTCCTCGTCTAACCGAAAAATCCACCTCTTCCAAGATGGGTTTATTGTGTCCAAATCCGAACGACACCTTCTCAAATCTTATTATTGATTCCCCTGCCATAATGAGGATATACTATACCATATTTATTCAATTCAGTAAATATGCTATACTCCGTAAACACTATGAAGTCACGATTAGCGCCAAAAAATATCTGGGATGTTGTTGTTGTCGGAGGCGGTCCTTCAGGTATGATAGCGGCTGGAACAGCCGCTACTTTTGGTGCGCATGTTCTGCTTATTGAAAAGAATGCGACACTCGGCAAAAAACTCCTAATTACGGGCGGAGGGCGTTGTAATGTCACCAACGCGGAAACAGACAACAAAAAACTTTTGGCTAAATTCGGCAAATCAGGAAAATTTCTATTCTCCGCTTTTTCTCAATGGGGCGTCGCAGATACACTGGAGTTCTTTCACAAACACGGTATGCAAACAAAAATTGAAAATGAATTGAGAGTTTTTCCGGTAAGCAATAAGGCTCAATCCGCCTGGAATGTTTTAAATGAATATATGAAAGATGGTAAAGTGAGTATTCTAACCGGCTCACCAGTAGCAAGTTTTGTTACTTCTGGTAAAAAAATCTCGGGTGTTAAATTGGCGAATGGAGACATTGTTCAAGGAAAAAAATTTATTCTTGCCACGGGCGGAAAATCTCATCCCGAAACAGGTTCAACTGGAGATGGATTTGAATGGCTTCGTTCATTGGGTCACAAAGTCACAGACACAGCACCATCACTTGTTCCAATTAAACTTAGCGATCCGTGGATAAAAAAACTACAAGGTGTAAGCATCCCCAAAGTTCGTTTCAGTGTATTGCAAAACGACAAACAACAGACCATCCACAAAGGAAAACTTCTATTCACTCATTTCGGTATCAGTGGTCCGACAATCTTAAACATGAGCAATCAAGTTAGAGAGCTTTTGGAATATGGTACAGTTAAAATCGTGGCTGATTTACTTCCAAACTTAGACCACAAGAGAGCAGATACAGCTATTCAAAACATATTTAAAGTCCATAGTAATAAAATATTTAAAAACATCGTCACTCATTTTTTACCCACATCTCTAATATTGGTTCTTGGAGAACTTGCTGGTATAGATGAAAAAACACCGTGCCACAGTGTTAGCCGTGAAGCACGACTTCGCCTTGTTCAATTTCTTAAAGCCCTTCCGCTTCATGTTTCTGGTGTTCTCGGTGTAGAAAAAGCTATTGTAACAAGCGGTGGTATCGCCCTTGAGGAAGTAGATTTTAAAACCATGCGGTCCCGTAAAATTTCAAATCTATATCTCACCGGCGATATCCTAAACATTGTTCGTCCTTCAGGAGGATATAGTCTCCAATTGTGTTGGACTACCGGAACTGTAGCGGGAAAACACGCGGTAAAATAAATAAATTCATTAATGTGAACACAAAAACCGATAACAACTTACATGCTCCTCTATATAAAACCTTAGGCGAAGTGGCAGCGTTATGGACTCTTGCTAATGTTGGGTACTATGTTGCCCTTCCCCTGTTTGGTTTCCAACTTAGTTACAATTCAGCGCCGATTGTAATTGCCGGATATTTTTTATTGTGGTCAATAATAAGCACTTTATATTTTTGGGAGTTATTCAGAAAAAATGTCACCAAAGAAAGTCATATCTGGCTATATGGAGGGTTGAGTCTTGCATCTGCAACACTAATATGGGGACTGCTTTATTTGTTTTCATTCCTGCCCACGCCCCAAGGATTATTATTTTCATTCAACACAGATATTCTTTTTTCTACTCCTTGGTATTTTCTTCCCAAATCTATAGAAATCCTTGTACAACAAGTCCTCATTGCCGTACTCGTGTTAGAGTTTTACTCCCGTTTTAATTCCTTAAAAGAAACTGCCGTTAGTTATGCGATATCCTTCGGATTGGCGCATGTCCTTTTATTTTCTATCAACGGCGCACCGACTCCATATGCGTTAATGATGATTGTGGGATCTGTTTTGTCAGCTCTAATATTCCCCTATCTAATTATTCGTGTGCGGGGAGGATTTATTTATGCTTATGTAATTCACCTCATCTCTTATATTCTCCTGGCAACATTACTTCGCGCGTTGCCATTATATGGCTACATATTTTAGTGTCTGAGAAAAAATCAACAAAGTTATCAAATCAAAATGCCGAGTTATCCTCGGCAAGTATTTACTGTTTAACAGACTGACACTCCTTAAGAATAACTCTCTTAACCGCATTGGCAAATTCTTCGATAGGTAAATCTTTTTTGTCTATAAAAAACGAGTGCCCCTTACGGCGTGTCTGGGCATCTACAATATGGCCCAATTCATGGGCAAGAGTCTCATATGATGCAAAAGAAACAAGAGTTATGACATTAAGCTCCATATATGCAAAACCGTGGGGACTTCCGTAGACATATGGTTCTTTGATTATTCTCAATGTCGGTTTTTTAATTATAAAACCGGCTTTCTTTGCGCACTCTAACTATTCTTCCATATTTTTAACCATGTAAGCAGGAGGTGGGTCGGTGGTCATGATAATTTGCACCTTCTCAAAGACTGGCCTTATTAACACAGCAGACACCGCGCCAAGCAGAACTGAAACGATAAGGACTTTTTTCAAAGAACACCTCACCTGAATCTTTTAAGGAAACCCTACAACAAAAAACTGGCTATGTCAAAATAAAGGCCGACGATTAGTCGGCATTGATATCTAAATCATGGGTATTACTTTCCAACAATCTTATCAAAAGCCTTCTTATCCCATTTCGGTCGGTCTTTAGAATTGGCAATATTCAACCCCGTTAAAGCAATAAGCCGTGCTACGCGGGCCGTTTTCTCAAAATTTATCTTTACTGCTTCGTCTGATGGCCTATGATAATCTTCATGAACACCATTCGTAAAGAAAAGTATCGGAATCCCATTGATGGCGAAATTGTAATGGTCTGACCGATAGAATAACATTTCATCCGGCCATGGGTCATCAATCACCTTAAGTCCCAGATTAGGATTTTCACAAGCAATCATTTCCACCGTAGCCCCGAGTGAGGAAAATTGTTTGCCAATAACGACAATCTGGTCTGTTTGGTTGCGTCCTATCATGTCTATATTAAGATCGGCAACAATTGAATCAAGCGGTACCGCAGGATGATTGACAAACCATTCAGAACCCAATAACCCTTTTTCTTCTCCGCTTAACAATAGAAACACCATTGAACGCAAAGGTTTTGATTTAGCAGAACTCATCGCCTTTGCAATTTCAATAACCGCTGATGTACCGGAAGCATTATCGTCCGCGCCATTATATATTGAATCGCCATTAATTGCCGGGCCGATTCCCACATGATCCATATGTGCGGAAAAAACCACATATTCGTTTTTAAGTTTTGGGTCTCTTCCTCGCAATATACCGATAACATTGGGGGCGTTAAGTCCGTTGGGCAGAGGGTAGTGCTGGATATAACCCTTATCTGGTGTACCCGGCTCAAGACCCATGCTTTGAAAATTGTTCGCAATAAGGTCTGCTACCTTGTCTATCTCTGGGCTTGGAGTATTTCTGCCTCGCATTGAATCATCGGCTAATTCATATATCCAATCAGCCATGCCTTTAGCTTCTATAGATTTGACGGCGTTAGATTCAGAATTTGGACGGCATTCAATATGCTTAACGGCAAAAGCTTCATTGTTCCTGCTTACGCAACTGATTGTGAACAGTACAATGACAAACTTAAAAAATATCTTTCCCGCACTATTAAGCATGCTTCTCGCCCCTGATTTTCAAAGATTCATCAGATATTATGGCAAAAAATTAAAAAATGTCAAACTCAACTCACCCATCCCGAAACAAAATAAAAAGCCGACGATTAGTCGGCTTTTTATAACTAAGCTATATTTCTATTTCTTCCTACTCTTTATTACCCATTCAGAAGCACATTTGCCACAACGATAAGTATCATCGCCTCTTTTTAAGTGTTTTGTTTTTTCCGTGTTTTGAACATTCAATTATCATTGTATTAAGTATAACACTTAGTGTTAAGATGTAAAACCTTATATCGATTAATTTGAAATCTTTCATTTTTATGTTAATATAATCACGTTGTTTAATATATTCCGCGGTAGCTCAATGGTAGAGCGGCTCCCTGTCGAGTAAGGCAGCTTCACGCAGAAATGCGAGATGAAAAACTGGGCTAATTCGGGGAAACCTTTATCCGCCAGCTGGCGGATGGCAATCCCGAGCTAAATTCACGCAAGTGATAAATGTGTAGAGACTATATACCCGGATCCCTTTGGGGATATGAGATAGTCCACGCCGTAATGAAAATTATGGATTAAGTGTAAGGAGATGGTTCCAGGTTCGAGTCCTGGCCGCGGAGGCGGCCATTCTGGTGTGTTCAGACCTGCCTCCATCCTCAACTCGATCAAAACCCCAGATAGTATCTGGGGTTTTGATTTTCACGGTTCTGTGTCGGAATCCATTTTTTGTCCAATTTTGGGCTACCGGCCACAGGGCTCGAAACTGATGAAAGTTTAGAAATCCACAACGTTCTTATTCTGTTCTTATCTTTGTTATGTTAGAATAGAATATATGCACGTACATCGCGTTTTAGAGAGAGAGAGAGAGAATGCTTTTACTCGGATAGCGTTTTTCAATTTGTCAAAAACATAAACTCCGTTGCAATTTTGCAGCGGATTTTTGTTTTTTAAAAAATCTAAAATAAACAATTAACCGCTACTACAATGTTTTTATTACTTAAGAAATATACATATATTTTAGTTATAATTCTAATCTTATCTGTCGCATCATTAATCATGATTTACAGATACAATAAATCAACCTCTCCCCGGGATTCATTGTCTTTTAAAGTTACTAATACTCCGAATTCAGAAAAACTGGCTGCTGCCATATTGCTTCTTGCGCCAACAACTGGCAAGTTTTATATTGGCGATACTATCAGTATCGCTTTGCTTGTTAATACTCTCAACCAGTCCATTAATGCGGTGGAAGGGAAAATCACTTTTCCGTCAGACAAATTAGAAGTTACCGGTATATCCAAAGAAAACTCCATAATCAGTCTCTGGGCTGAGGAGCCGGTTCCTTCTTCAAATTCCATCGCTTTTTCAGGAGGATTGCCTTCCCCTGGTTTTATTGGAACAGCGGGTAAGATTATACTCATATCATTCAGGGTAAAAAACGATGGTAACGCAATAATTGGCATAGAGGATGCGCAAGTACTTGCCAATGATGGATTTGCCACAAATATTTTATCCGAAATAATTCCAACCAATATATCCCTGTCAAAACCGAAAAGTGAAACCTCCGATATTAACAATAATGGCAGAATTGATTTGGTTGACGTTAGTATTCTTTTAACTAACTGGGGAATTCCGAAAAATCAAAGGGCTGATTTGAATGGAGACGGCCGAGTTGACGTAAAGGATTTGAGTACTCTTTTATCTAAGTGGACGCGCTGAAAAAAGTAATCCTTGGTTCCAAAGTCCATTTACCGTCCAAGAAAAAATCCTGATAAAATCAGGATTTTTTCGTCTGCTCCGCGGCCAGGACTCGAACCTGGAACCATCTCCTTACACATGATCCATAACTTTCGATATGGGGTGGACTATCTCATATCCCCAAAGGGATCCGGGTATATAGTCTCTACACATTTATCACTTGCGTGAATTTAGCTCGGGATTGCCATCCGCCAGCTGGCGGATAAAGGTTTCCCCGAATTAGCCCGATTTTTCAATTCGCATTACTGCGAAAAGCTGCCTTACTCGACAGGGAGCCGCTCTACCATTGAGCTACCGCGGAATATTGTTAATGCTGACAGAGGAATTTTATCACAACAAGTCATTGTTTTCAAGCTATTTTTCTTTGAGATATATCTGCGAATCTTTAATAAATATAGTGGCATCTATGCAGGCAATAATCTCTCTTTTTTCATCCCTCGTGCCTTCTTGTAATAGGTATTTGGCATAGTTTCTAATATTCACTTGATTGGTCTGGGCTTCTGCCACTTCTTGACCCAAGATGCCATTTACGAATTTTCTATGGCGATCAACTTCTCGATTCAGTTTTTCTGATATTTGAATTTTATTAATAGTAATATTATCAAAAAGCTGGAGGAGTAGTCCGATGAGATTATCTTCCCTGATATACTTTTCATTACAATATCGATCTCTGAACTTCACGCAGTGATAATAGATATATTTGTTTATACTGCCGTTCTTAAGCCGTTTGAATTTTTCGCTGGCCGTTACGCCTGATCCGCATTTTCCGCACTTAAATATCTTTACAAAATTGAACTCCTTGGTTCCGGCTCGCATTCTAGGAATCACGACTAATCTCGCCTGCACTTTATCAAATAAATCCTTATCGATAATAGGCTGATGCTTGCCATCATAGAAAATGCCACTACCAAGAGGATATTCAAACCGGCCATAATAAAAGTGATCACGGAGAATTAAGTAGATTCTACTCAAAGCCATCTTACATCCACTTCGAGTCTTAAATCCAATTTCACTAAGCCATTGCAATATATCTCGGCCACTTTCACCTTGATATGCCACTCGTTCAAACATCTGTTTCATAATAGGAGCCCGATCTGGGTCGATAATAATTTTCTTCTCGCCTTTACGACAGGTGGGGTCATAGAAATAGCCGAGCGGTGGCATTCCTGGCCGCCAACCCTGTTCGCATTTAGCTCGAAGCCCTCGTTTTACATTCTCGCCCTTGTGGTCGTTTTCAAGTTTGGCTTGGCTACAAAGAATCATTAACAGAAACTTCTCGTTGGGTGAATTAGAAAATCTTTGACCGTGAGTTCTTATCTCTTTGATATATCCTTGATCTATGAGATCAACAATTTTGCCTAAGTCCCCGGCGTTACGAGAGATGCGACTAGGATCCCATGCCAAGATGCCATCAAAAGTGCCATTCCGAATATCTTCGATAAGTTTATTGAATACCGGCCGTTGGCCGGAGTCTTTAGCTGAATGACTCTCTTGCCGAATCTCGGTAACAGTAACCCCATCTCTCATTGCCATCTGAACCATCTCCTTGATTTGGCTATCGATAGAGAGAGCTTGCCGTTCGTCCTGTTCCGTTGACTTCCTTGCATAAAGGCAGTATCTCGTCGGCTGGACCCCTAAAGCCTCTGGAAGTCGTTGTGGTTGATATGTATCGTTCATACCTACATTGATGACGCGGTTCCTCTGACCAGTCCAGACCCCGAGTTGGTAAGTTGACGTATGTATACTTGCTTTATTTCTTGATTCGTGTATAATGACTATATATGTCAATTAATAAGGCACAATTCATTACAGTAGCAGAAATGGCTAAAATGCTTGGTATTACCCGAGCAGCCATAAACAAGCAGATCTCAGAGGGGAAAATGCCCGCGGAGAAGGTCGGTCGCAACTACCTCATCCCCAAAACAGCCCTCCCGGCTAACCTTCAGGAGCGTATACGGAAAGGTCAGAAAGAGGCCACAGAGAATGTGGTAGCAAGAAGCCATCATCATGACCTCGATTTTGAGAAAGAGCTTTGGGCGGCGGCCGATAAGCTTCGCGGTAACATTGATGTTTCCGAGTATAAGAATATAGTTCTCGGTCTCCTCTTTTTGAAATATATATCCGATGCATTTTATAAACGTCGGGAAGAACTCGAGGCACTTACTCGTGATCCGAAGAATGAAGATTTCTATGTAAAGGATGAAAAGGCTCGCGCTCAAATTCTCGAGACAAAAGATTTCTATAAAAGTGCGGGGGTATTTTATGTACCAGAAAAATCTCGCTGGGAATATCTTCAGACCAAAACGATGCAGTCTGATATCGGCCAAGTACTTGATAAGGCGATGGATTATATCGAAGCCGACAATCGTGCTGAACTCGAAGGCGTGTTGCCAAAGGTCTACACGCGCACCACACTAGATGGTTCTGTTCTCGGTGAATTAGTTAATATCTTCTCTCGAATTTCTTTTAATCACGACTTCGACCGCGAGAAAGATATCCTCGGCCGTATTTACGAGTATTTCCTCGGACAGTTTGCTTCTTCTGAAGGTAAACGTGGAGGTGAATTTTTCAGCCCAAGATCCATCGTTAAACTTCTAGTAGAAGTACTTGAGCCGTATGAGAATGCTCGTGTCTTTGACCCGGCATGTGGTAGCGGGGGGATGTTTGTTTCAATGGCTCAGTATCTTCACGACCATAAAAAAGATGCTTCAAAGCTTGCAATCAACGGCCAGGAAAGTAATCAAACAACGCTCAGGCTCGCTAAAATGAATCTTGCGATCCGTGGGCTTTCTGGAAAGATAGAACTTGGCAACACTTATTATCAGGACAGGTTCCCGCACTTGCAAGCAGATTTCCTTATAAGTAACCCTCCGTTTAATGCTGAGTGGGAACCATCAAAGCTATCTGATAGCGATCCACGTATCACGCTTGGCACTCCGCCCAGTGGTAATGCAAATTTCATGTGGGTTCAGCACTTCGTTCATCATCTTGCCCCAAACGGGCAGGCCGGATTTGTTATGCCAAACGGGGCTCTTGCAGTATCGGGTAAGGAGGGCGAACTTAGGCATAAACTTATCGAAGCAGATCTGGTTGATGTAATCATTTCTTGCCCATCGAAGCTTTTTTACAATGTTTCTCTCCCAGTATCTCTCTGGTTCTTAGCTAAAAATAAGTTAGGAGATAGATTCCGCAAGCGATCCGGCGAGACATTGTTTATTGATGCTCGAGATATATTCGAGCAAATTTCTCGTAAACAAGTCGTATTCAATCCAGAACATATTGCAAAAATCGCTAACACGGTTCGTGCGTGGCGTGGAGAAAAAGACGCTGGTGAATATCAAGATATTTCTGGTTTCTGTAGGTCCGCAAATCTTGAAGATATAAAGAAAAATGGATACGTCCTCACTCCAGGACGATACGTAGGCCTTGTTGATGTAGAAGATGACGGAATTTCTTTTGAAGAGAAGATGCAAAAGCTGTCATCTGAGTTGCGTGATGCTTTTGAAAAAGGTCGAGTGCTTGAAAGTGAAATTGAGAAAAATCTTAAAGAGCTTGGGTTTTAATGTATGACTACTTTACTTGAACAAATAAATAATTCAAAAAAAGAGTCGGTGAAATTATCTGATGTGGCTTTTGTTATTCCAGGTTTTGCTTTCAAGAGTAAGGATTTTAATGATAGCGGTACCGCCTTGGTAAAAATAACAGAGATACAAAGCCCCTACGTTGCTTTAGATAGGTGTTCGTATGTCGATACTTCAAAGTATGACTCTAAAAAACTTCAAAAGTATTTTTTAAATGAAGGTGAATATGTTGTCGCCATGACTGGGGCGACCATTGGGAAGGTTGGTAAGGTTATAACCAGTGAGCCTCTACTCCTCAATCAGCGAGTTGCAGTAGTCAGACCAAAACCAGATGTTTATCGGCAATTTGTTGAGTCAAAACTAACATCCCCATCCTTCCAGTCATATATAAATAGCATTGCTTCAGGAAGTAGTGCGCAGGCAAATATTAGCGGGGATGATATAGGAGACTTCGAGTTTGTCCTTCCAGATTATCAGATCCAAAAGAAAATTGCTGAAATTCTGAATGCATATGATACAAAGATTGAGAACAATAACCTCATTATCAAAAAACTTGAAGATACGGCACTCGCTATTTTTGGTGAATCTTCGGGTCAGTTTGTTGAGGGAAAATTAGCTGATGAGGCTGAGATAATAATGGGTCAATCTCCAAAGTCCTCACACTACAACGAGGATAGAAATGGCCTGCCGTTTTATCAGGGAGTAACCTACTTTGGTGAGCGGTTCCCCGAGAATATCATTTATTCTACAGGTGGTGATAAAAGAGCACGTTTGGGAGACATTCTTGTGAGTGTGCGAGCACCCGTCGGTAGAATTAATATTTCAAATTCGGACATGGTTATTGGTCGTGGTCTCAGTGCCCTTAGAAGCAGAAGCGGCCATCAATCATATCTTTTCTATCTTCTGAAAAACCTTTTCCATAAAGAAGATTTATTTGGATCAGGTTCAATATTTGCATCAATAAATAAAAAAGAATTTGAAAATCTATCCATTAATATTCTTACCGACGAGGCAAAGGACAAGCTGGAAAGCAGTCTTCAGCCTATTGACCGAATGATAAACGAGCGAGTAGAGGAAAATATTATTCTCAAGAAAATGAGGGATCTGCTTCTCGCAAAACTTATATGAACCCACTTAATGAAAACAATCTAACAGAGCAGTCGCTCATCGAATGGCTACAAAAAAGCCAGGGCTACGAATATGCCTATGGTCCAGACATTGCTCCAAAACAACCGAGCGCGGAGCGAGAGCTTTTTAATGAGGTGGTCTTAAAGAACCGACTGCTTACTTCTGTTCGTCGATTCAATCCTCAACTTCCTGCTGAACAAGCAGAGCAAGTTGTCGCAGATATTGCTGGCTACCACAACGCTGATCCTATTCTTGGTAACAAGGAGATGTACACCTTCATCATTGAAGGATTCAAGAAAACATGGAGGGAGAATGGTGAGGAGAAGACAGAAGTTGTGAAGCTGATTGATTTTGCAAATGTCGAAGCGAACGACTTCTTGATAGTAAATCAGTTTACTGTCCAAGGTATCGAAAACGTCTGCCGTCTTGATGGTGTTGTTTTCGTGAACGGTATTCCACTCGCAATACTTGAACTTAAGAGTCCTGTACGTGAACAAGCAACTATTGGTCAGGCATATCGCGATATGGAGCACTACAAGAAAGAGATTCCAAAAATCTTCTTGTATAATCAAGTACTTTGCCTTTCAGATCTCACCGAGGCACGGCACTGTACCATCTCTTCATCGTGGGAGCGATATGGCACTTGGAAAGGTATTGAATCCGAAAATTACTCTCCGAAGAGTGCAACCGAACTCGAAGTACTAGCTAAGGGATTATTTAATAAAGCTCGGTTTTTAGATGTAATCCAGAACTTCATAGTGTTTGAGGCTGATGGAGATGGTGATGCCGTAACTTATACCAAGAAAATGGCTCTGTACCATCAGTATTATGGCGTAAGCAAAACAATTGATAGTACGATACGTTCTGTTCGTGGTGAACAGGAACGAAAGATTGGAGTCTTTTGGCATACACAGGGATCTGGAAAGTCGCTCTCAATGGTTTTTTATGTAAACAAAACAAAGCGTATCCCAGAACTTAAAAGTCCTGCATATGTATTTCTCACTGACCGTGAAGACCTCGACGATCAACTCTTCAAAACATTTAGTCGAACAGGATATGGGACGCTCGCGAAGCGTGCATCGAGTATCAAGGATTTGAAAGACCGACTATCTCATTTGGGAAGTGAGCTCATCTTCACTACGATTCAGAAATTCCAAGAAGACCCTGATGCAAATAATAAACTGACCGACCGAGACAATATTATTGTGCTTACCGACGAGGCACATCGCACGCAATACAGTATGCTTGCGGGCAATGTGCGTCAGGCTTTGCCACGGGCGAGTTTTTTGGGTGTGACCGGGACGCCAATTTCTCTTACTCAGCGCGATACGATGCGTGTCTTTGGTGACATTATAAGTTCATATAAGATAGGCCAAGCGGTAAAAGATAAGGCTACAGTACCGATCTATTACGAAGGTCGTCTTGTGCCTCTTCACCTCGCAGATAAGTTTGTTGACAGTAAGCTCGATGAAATTCTTGGAGAAATTGTAGTTGATGAAAAAGCCAAAGCTCGCAAGGAATGGGCAGTACTCGAGGAAGTAGTTGGTGCACCAAGTCGTATTGAGAAAATATCGCAAGATATCGTTACCCATTTTATTAATCGCCCCATTGAAGGAAAGGCGATGGTTGTTACGATGAGTCGTCCAATTGCCGTTGCTATGTATCAGGCCATTAAGAGTCTACCCAACGCCCCAGAGTGCGCAGTCGTAATTTCAAAAATGGAGGATTTTAAAGAGATTCAGCACGAGCATGATGTTAAAAAACTCGAGAAGCGTTTCAAGAAAGCAAATGACCCACTCCGAATGGTAGTTGTATGTGACATGTGGCTTACGGGTTTTGATGTGCCCAACCTCCATACAATGTATTTGGATAAACCGCTAAAGAATCATGGGCTTATGCAGGCCATTGCCCGCGTTAACCGGGTCTATAAAGATAAACCGGGAGGATTAATCGTTGATTATATTGGTATAGCCGAAAATCTTAAGAAGGCTCTTGCAATTTATGACTCAGAGGTACAAAAAGAGGCCATGATTCCTCTCGATGAAGTTATTGTTGAAATGAAAAAACTTCATCGTGATATCTCCAAATACTTTACTGGGGTTAATTTCTCTGGCTGGAGGCAGAAGAAGGGTGTCGAGTTAGTAGAACTTTTCCAGTCGGCAATGAACGAGGTTATATCGAAAGACGGCCGTCTTTCGGATGATCAGAAGATGGCATATATGGGTAGCGTATCTAAGCTTTCCAAATTACACGCCCTTGTAATGCCAGGAGAAGAGGCCATGAAGATTGCTACAGATGTCCAGTTTTTCCAATCTATTCGCGAGGCTATAAATAAGCAGACCGTGATACCTCACATTATCTTCCCCGAAGCTACTGAAAGTGCTATTCGCAGTCTTGTACAAGATGCTGTTCAAGCTGAAGGCGTAATAGATCTCTTTACCAAAGAAGGTGAAGAGAAAAAGAGCATATCTATTTTTGATGAAAGATTTGCCGAAGAAATTAAAAAGGTTAAATATCAAAATCTTGCTATCGATACCGTTCGCAAGATGCTCGATCAAGAGATTAAAGTTCGCTCTCGGGTAAATAAAGCTCGCTATGAGACGATGCTTACACTTCTTACTGAGCTCATAGAAAAATATGAAAATAATGTAATCAGTTCTGCAGAAATCATAAAACACCTTCTTGAAATTGCCGCTGAGATAAAGAAACTCGATGAGGAAAGCAAGGAGCTTGGGCTTTCCGAAGAAGAGATTATTTTCTACGACACCCTTGCTACGGATCCGGATCTTAAAAAAGCAGGGATTGATATTAAAGAATTTGTTAAGGATCTGACCAAACGCATTCGTCGCGATCTTGCGATTGATTGGACGAATAACGAGACGATTAAAGCCCGTATTCGTCAGAATGTCCGCTTACTTTTACTTCAGAAGGGTTTTACCGAACGTGAACAGACCGAAAGGCTAATTGAATCAATATACCTTGAGACAGTAAGGGTGTATCAAGGATATTTACCAGCATGAGTGAACTAAAATTTAAATTCTTAAAAGATACACCAATATCCACTAAGAAGGGAAAGCTTTTTGATTTTTATCATAATAATGTAGCGCCGGCCCTTGATTCTATTCTAAAGAATGAAACATGTGTGCATACGATAGGTTTATTCGGTAGATGGGGTAGCGGGAAGAGCACCATCATAGATCTTATGGAAGAAAAGTGTTCGGATATATTATTTATTTTCGATGCATGGAAATATCAAGAGGATTCTTTAAGAAGAATTTTTCTTATTAAGCTGGTTGATTTTTTGATCGAAAAAAAGATCCCAGTACCAAAAGAAATACTTAACCCGGTTTATAAAGAAGAGATTAGAGGTAGTTCTGTGGCGGTGCCGGTTAGGGAGCATAAAACATTTTGGCAGAAAGTCTTAAGCTATTTGAAGAAGTACGCCATATTTTCGGTATTATTTGTAGCTTGGATCATAGCTCAATACTTACAGCCAGAAATTGAATCCGGACTATTTAATAATGTGAAAATATTCTTAGGAGTTTCGACTTACCTTACGTTCATACTCACATTACTAATACCGTTCATTGGCGATATTTTAAAAAAAGCTATTGATGAATTTTTTAGTAACAACAAACCCCTGACCGAGCTACGGATTACTATTGAGAAAGAAGAGAGGCTTAACTCACCCGAACAGTTTGAGCGTCTTTTTTCGGACATTTTAGGGTATATCAAAGATAAAAAAATAATTATAGTTTTCGATAATATAGATAGAGTACAAGGAGATACGGCAATTAAAATGCTTGCTACTATTAAAACCTTTCTTGAGCCAAAAAATCAATCCAATCTAATTTTCATAGTGCCCTGTGATTCTGAGGCAATAATCAAACAGATAGAGGCGTTTTATAAAAATCAAAAAGATAGTTCTTTCGACTCCTCTGAATATCTAAGAAAAATTTTTAATCTAATAATTTGGACGCCTGAGTTTATAGCAAGTGATCTACAAAAATATACAAAGAGCCTATTGGAAGAAACTGGCGATGTCTCAACTCTCTTTAACAATGAGGATTTGATTTCTGTTATTAATTTCGCATTCTCTAATAATCCGAGAGAAATAAAGCAGTTCATTAATAATCTAATAGCTTCTCTTGCCATTGCATCCAAAACAGAAGTTAACGATATAATAGAGTCCAATATACCTTACTTAGCCAAAGTCTTAGTATTAAGACAGAAATATCCGAATGCCTACAAAAGGTTAAGAGATAAATGGTATGATCCAGAAAATATTATAGAAGGTGGAGATGTCGAAAATATGCCAGGTTTTAGGGAATTTATGCTCAATACAAGTCGAATTTCTGTCCTGGATGCCGAGCCATTTATTTATTTTAAAAGGCCATTAACTCCCAAGGGGATAACGGATCCGGAGAAATTAAAACTAGCCTTAATTAATGAATCTACGGAAGAATGCATAAATCTGATAAATGCCGACAATATAAAGGATGTCCTAGACTACGCAACTGATTTATTGCGCAAGTATAAAATTCAACCCGGTATATTGATAAAAATATTTAACACTCAGATTAAAGTAGTCGCCAATTTTACTAATTCTATCGATAACCGATCTTACTTAGACGCTAATCTAGAAGTTATAGAATCTAGTTTGTGGGCAAATTTTGAGACATTTCCGACAGACCTAGTATTTGATTTAATCCTGGGAAATAAAAATACTCAGCAATCAATTTGGCGCCAGTCAGTCCTAGAACGGTATGTTACCTCATTGAATAGCGATGTTTTAAAAGATGGCAAAAATACTTCCCTCGTAAAATCTATAGTCGCTGGGTTCGCTAAGCATAGTGGCATTTTGAGTACGGGTCAGTTTGTCCAAATCAAAAAATCTATTCAAGAAAACTTCTCAACTATTTATGATGTGGTTGCGCTATTTAACACAGAAGGGCTTCAAGATAAATTCTTAACCCAGGAGGCGCTTATTAAGTTTATAACGTCTTTTGAGAGAGCCAATTTTACAGAACAAAACAAACTAATAATTTTGCTTCAACATGCTATATCTAAATACGGCCTAGAAGAAAAATTAATAATTAGATTGGCTGATATATTGAAAGAAGAGACTCTGGAGCATCCAAACATAAGAGAAGAGAAGGAGCTACTCGTAAAAGACATCCAGGGCATGCTAGAAACCTTTAAGGCATTCGAGCTGTTCAAGCCAGATAATGAATCATGGAATATTTTGACTGACCGACTACTGGAAGCAGTTCGAGCAATTGAAGGATGGGATAATCGTTGGATGTTCATCCCCATCTTAAGACAAATAGAAAGCACCGAGGCAAAGAACCAAGACATTAATGGGATTATTAAATCTTTTCTTCAGGATGCATCCTCAGAAAAAATAGAGCGGTTATTGGGAGTATGGTCAGTTGAAATAATTCAAGAATTTATTGAAGAAAATCTGGAAGTGTTTGTCGGTCGCATTAAAGACGGTAAATTACTACGTCTCATATATTCAAAGGCTTCAGGGCAGTCTAGAGATAAAATTATTCAGCAGGTAATCAGCGAATTGGGTGCCGACTGCGTTGAATTTGTTAAAGAAGTAAAAGAAGATTTACCTAATAAAATAGAGGCAGTAAGACTTCTCCTTGAAAAGGGATCTGCTATACCCCTTGGTGAGGCTGTTCTTATTTACCATGAATTAATACCAGAACTTGTTAATAAAAATAGTCCGCTGGAGGTTAAAGCTTTAATTTCGGAGAAAGCGACTGTGTTTCTAAAGTCAGATACTCCCGCAGAACAAGATATAGGCAAAATCTTCTTAGAGATGGAGTTATTAAGCAAAGAAGCAAAAAGGGAGGTAATAAAAGAACTTCTTTCATGGCTCAGAGCTCCTGGAAAAGTGGTAACTTATGTTCATGCCATAGCTTTGGGACTAGTGGCATCTCTATTTGATATCCTTCAAATAACGCTCCGAAATGATTTTATTTACACTCTTTTTGATATGATCCGGGCGGAAAGGGATCACGATACTATCAAGGCTAGTATAGGCATATTGGAGCAACTCAAATTAGCCTATAAAGACTATGAAAAGGATTTTAACGATTTACTTGAGAGGCTTTCAATCTGGCCCGATAATGAAGATAAGAGACTCGTCATCGATAGTCTTAAATCTTTTCAAAAAGATTTAGCCAAGAAGCTAGACGCTTTAGAAAAGACAGAAGAGTCTTTATCGGAACCAACCGCTACTCACTAATTGTGGCTGTTGGTATCTCGCTTTACTTCCTTTTTGCTCTAAGCTTAAATGGACGCCAAGGTCGATTTTTGCTATTATTTGCTTAACAATTTAATTGCCTAAACCCCTCAAAAACATTGCTGGGCATGGCACAAAACGTAGGACACATTAACCCCGTTATCAGGGCGTGTCCTACGTTATGCAGGGAAACTTGCATATGCAGTCGCAAGACTGCACCTGGTGGCGGGTTTTGTGTTTCTCTACCAGGAATAATCCAAAATCCATGATTAATCCGGCCGAAGAAGTAGTAAATATCTGGCTCCAAGATCAAAAACATTTCATTATGAATAATGTTGTCGTGCCGAAAGTCAGCCGTCTAAACACAAACGGCAAGAGGATCGGAGGAGGAAGAGGTAAAGAAATTGATTTTCTTTCTACTGACGGACGCGGAAATTATTTCTGGATTGAGGTGTCTGTTTCTCCGAATCCAAGATTACCTGGAAGTGCCGAAAAAACCAGTGCAACACTAATCGAGAACGTAATAAATAAATTTGCCAAGGAAAAAGAGAAATGGCTTTGTGATTACTTAGATATTAAATCGGTAGCTAAGTGGTTTATATATTCACCAAATCTATTTCCCAGAAAAAATGACTACGAAAATATATTTTGCGAGCAATTACAAAAACAAGGAATAAATGCAGTCAGTTTCGCAACGGTCTTGAAAGAAGTTTATGACAAACTTAATTATCTGGGCTATGATTCTCCACGACAATATATCTATCTCATTAAGAAGATGGGATATAAAAAGGGCTAATTATTTCTTCTCAAGCTCATCTTCATCTTCGTCTAGTTCATAATTAAATACGTCGTATCCGTAGCGTTCGTTAATTTCCCTCATTCTTTTTTGTACGACCGTCAGTGGCCGAGGCGTTTTTTGTTCTCGAAGAGTTTGCAGAAAATATCTCAAGTCGTCGGCGGCATGATCTTCGCCTTTGGTATCTAAGTCCTCAGAGTTTTTGTCATCGTGGATTAGGGTCGGTATGGTACGGATCATGTGTTTACAGGTACTGAACACTCGTAACTTGGGCAGATTATCATCATCCCATCTAAGGAATTGATGAACAACATCCCAGCCCATAATACGCTCTTTTGAAGAAGGCACTAGGCCCCAAACATTATGCCGCATGTAGAGTTCTGCGGTTGTTTCGGGTAACCCCATTTTAGCGAAAGCAGAGCTATCAATGATCGTATATGGATATTCTTCCCCTTCGCTCAGGCGACTGATCTCGTCAGCATGTTGATCCGAATCTCTTCCGCTCGTATAATATTCTCTGTACACGTAGACATTGCCTTTGTGATCGAGCGCATACCAATGACATGAAGTTATTCCAGACCGACCTGAAACATCAATCGACCTAAATAGGGTCCAGCTGGCTGGTATTTCAAACGGGATTACCACATGCTGATTTTTATCCCACTCGGTAAAATATTGACCCTCAAAAATATCCCAATTACCTTCAAGAAACGCTTTTCGTCGTTTCTCTGGTAAGCTTGCCAAGCTTTTCAAATATGCCGGGTCAATGTGCGGATTATCCGATGCGAGGGCTTGGACATAAGCAAACTCATCTTTTTCTTTCTCGTTAGTCGGATACACTTTGTCGATCCATCGCTTCTTGACCCATTCATGGCCATTACCGCCTGGATTAGTGGCAGCAATAAATTTTGTGTCGGGTATTCCCGGCCAACGGAGACGAGTACGGAGGAGATTGAAATCCTCCTCCGTATTTTTGGTAAGTTCGTCTACGGCAATTACAGCAAATTCTGATGATTGATATTTTGATGCGTCATCAAGGTTGCGGAAAGCGATTATACCTCCTCCAAAATGATCTTTGAGTACGAAGTTATGATCGGTTGAGCTGTAATCTCCAAGCCACCCAGGAAATTCATATTTGACCTTGGACAAGTGGCGATCTTTCAGTGAGGGATAATCTTCACAGAAGAGTCCGACGGTGACATTTCGAAATCCTCGACTTGCAAAGGATAGAAGTATTCTAAGAAGCTTCCATCTTAGAAAGTACGACTTGCCTCCGGCCATAGCGCCACCGTATAAGACAAATTTGTGTTTCTTCACTAGTCTGCTTGCCTCATGCTGTTTGGGCGTGAAGTGACTCAAATCATCAATATCTATTTTTTCTTTTTTAATCTTCATTGTCGTGAAGCATAATTATCCTTATTTTTTTATCTTCCTCTCGACCTTTGCGAGTAAGATACTTAGGATGATGACTTTCCAGCCAATATTTAATGGCTGACCAGTGTTTATCTTTCATAAGTGTCATCATTTGTGATTCTCCCATGTCACTTATGAACTGTTCGCCTTCGGTCATAGCTTCTTCAGCTAATTTTTCAAATTCTTCATCGTCGGCACACCAACGATAGTACGTTGCCCGTCCTACGTTGGCTCGTTCGCAAGCTACCCGTATAATTGGCACCTTTCTCAGTTGTTCCAATACCAAAATTTTATTATCTTCTTTCATAATATCTTTTTAGCCTTTCGGCCGGTTAATTTTTCCCATCTGTTCCTGATGACCTCGGCGTATATGGGACTTTTCTCCATTAAGAAGCATCTTCTGCTCATTTTCTCTGAAGCAATAAGTGTCGACCCCGATCCACCGAATGGTTCCACGATTAAATCATCCCGTTTTGTCAGGACCTTTATATATGGAATCAATATCTCCAACGGCTTCGTCCCAAAGATTATCCCTTGCCCAGAGGATTTCTCATCAGACGCTTTGTAGTCAATAAAGTCCGTAGGGCAGTATTTCTTACCTTTCTCATATGACTCCCAGTGGGGTTTTCCCGAGGTGGCATATAGCGCGTTCTCGTATTCAGTTTGGAACAGTTCATCTGTTTCTGGCTCAAGATTAAGCGTTACACTGCCCTTTGTACTGACTAGGGCGATATCATGCTTATTAAAGAACTTGTATTTCGAGGAAAATCCTTGTACTCGATTCGGCAATCGCCAGACGATTGTATTTCGATACTTCCAATGTTTCTCAAGTTCATTCCAAATGGTGCGCAGGTTCTTCGGGTTCTCATACACCATAATTGAGAAATCCGGTTTCTGGATCTTAGCTATATTAGCCATCCATTTTTCAGTAAAATCGTCCGGCAATGAATCAGTCTCAAGATATTTACGGTCCCGCTTTAAGCCAAAGCCTTCCGTAGCTTTGCCGTTACGTTTCTTTCCGTGCAAATAATCTAAGATATATGGAGGATCTGTGAAACACATGTCGGCCTTATTGCTATCCATGAGTTTTAGGACATCGGCTTCGATAGTAGAATCTCCGCACATTATTTTATGCGGTCCAAGTTGCCAGACATCTCCTTTTTGTATTTCTATCTTATCAATCTGAAGCTTTTTCAATTCCTTTTCCAGATTAAATTCTTCGGGGTTTTCATCTATCCCGAAAATGTTATCCAACTCCTCACTATCGAACCCCATATCTTTTAGAAAAACTTCGTCAAAATCGGCAAGAAGATGCCAATCCCAGTCGCCGGTATTTTTATTCAATCTGACGTTTAATTCCTTCTCTTTTTCAAGATCAGGGATATTTACGTATACAACAGGCACTTCTTTAATCCCCAATTCTTTTGCGGCTCTCCAGCGCATATGACCGCCTATAACCACGCCCTCTCGTTCCTTTGCCGAGTTAACAATCAGGGGATCGACCATCTCAAAGCGCTTGATGCTCTCCTTGAGATCACTCATAGACTTATCGCTGATTTTTCTGGGATTATACTCAGATGGCTTCAGCGAACCGATCGGGGCATAGATGATATTTAGTTTTACTTTTTCTATTCTAGACATATTTAGTAATGTTAATTGTTTATATAAGAATGGAAATTTTTCGGTTTCATCTGCGGCCAGATATTTTGAGAAAACAAAAACTACCTGGACAACAAAAATGCGCAGCGGAAAACCGCAAACTTACATTCTTGCTCTCCAAGTAGTTCAATAATCTGGAATTTTAGTCCTAACCATGGACTTCTTTACTTGAACTGGGTTCGTAAACCTTGTTTTGAAGCTCGTCAACTTCTGGAAGCCACTCCTCCCATGACTCTACCCAGGCACAATCGATGCACGATGTGCTAATTGTTAAAAGATCTACTCATATAATAGCATACTTGGAAGAAAGGTTATACACAGCCAAATGAGACATATTCCGAGACACCCTAAAAGTGTCTCATTTGTCTCATTTTGCCGAGTATCACCGACCTGACGGCATCCGATTTTCAGCTGCTTGAAACCCCTTTATATCCTTGCTAAGATTGGTTCACGACCAACACGCGGAGCATCAGAAATTTTAGAACGTCCGAAAGGGCGTTTTAAAATTACTGCTATCTCCGCAGACAGAACGCAAACTGCTTTGCGTTCGTCAGGACTCGAAAGACGGAGCGATGAAATTGTCAGCAGACAATTTCCGCGAGTCCCGTCCGAGTGCTCAAGTTTGCGACGGCAAACTTGAAGCCGAAGAAGACGTCCTGGCCGCGGAGCAGATTAGTGGAAAATCAAAAACCCAGTTAACTGGGTTTTTGATTATTCAATGCCTATTTGCCTGTTATTTTTCCTTAGCAATCTTATTAAGAATCTTCTTAACTGAGGTAATAGAATCTAAGTCGTGAATTGAAAGAGTGGATGCGTTCTTGTTTAACTTTTTTAATTTAATCAATTTCTTTTTTACCGTTGCAGAATCAACCATGTCTATTTTACCCAAGAAAAGATATTCGTCTTTTTCTAACAAAGACTTGTTGTAGGCACCAAGCTCTTTGCGGATGGACTTATAGTCTTTCACTGGATCTTCAGATTCAGCAGAAACAATATGGAAAAGAACACGAGTTCTTTCAATGTGGCGTAAAAATTTAACACCCAATCCCTTACCCTCTGAAGCACCTTCAATGAGACCTGGGATGTCGGCAAGAATAAGGTCGTAGTAGACACCTAAATGGGGCTCCAGTGTCGTGAAGTGATAATTGGCGACCTTACTCTGGGCCTTAGTAAGCTCGTTCAAAAGACTTGATTTACCAACATTTGGAAGTCCGATAATACCAATATCGGCAATCATTTTAAGTTCAAGAAAAATATTGAATTGTTCTCCGGGTAAACCCTCCTGAAATCTTTTCGGGCTGGTTGCGTGTGGTCCACGGAAAAGAAAATTGCCCTTACCGCCATGTCCGCCCTTGGCAACTAAAATCTGCTCACCGACCCTAACAATCTCCTGATCAATGCCGGTGGTTTTATTATGGATAACTGTTCCAATCGGAACCCTAATAACAAGATCTTCTCCTGCGGTACCGTCATTCAATTGATGTCTGCCGTTTTTCCCATCTTCGGCCTTAAAAACCTTCGCATTGCGAAGAGCGTTTAAGGCGCCAAGGTCAGAAACCCCAATAAAAAAAATACTGCCCCCATTGCCTCCCCTGCCACCCGTTGGGCCTTGAGAACCTTTATTTTTATTGAAAGCAACGATACCATCGCCTCCTTTTCCCGCCTGAATTCTGATTGTCAGGTTGTCTATTATCATGCGAGTTAGATTATACCACAAAAATATAAGCGAAGCCATAACACTTTTTCCATCCAGTCCTCGTCTTCAAAAATCTATTTAGTTCAATAAGGATTTAAACCAAAATAACAGGTAACCCACGCTTGCCTCCTCGCAGACTCGGCGCTCGACCTATTATTTTGGACAAATCCTAATCTCACTTTCATAAATTTTCTTGCCTGCGGGTATGTAAAAAGTGTTATGGCTTCGCTTTTGTTAAAGAAACGGCTCGGTGGCATGATATTTTTCAGACCCGCAACAGGTGGGCTTGGTGTTCTGAAGGAGTAGATTTTAAAACACATTCAAGGTTCAGGCTTTCTGTCAGATGAGCATGATAATCTAATCGAAGTATGAGACGACAGAAGAACCCGCCGTGGTGAGGACAAGTGGAGATTGCCGCTGGAGCAATCGTAATGGGCTGAAAAATATCATGCCACCGAGCCGTAGACACAAACCCTTGCATTGTTGCCGGATTAGTATATAATAGATAATAGTTAAATGAAGAGACGGAGGTCGGGTTTCTTTTAATATAAAACAAGCAAAAACAACAATTATGACAGGTACAATAAAGAAGAAAATTGAGGACAGAATGTTCGGATTTATCACCCCAGAAGGTGAATCAAAAGATGTTTTCTTTCATAAAGATGCTTTAAATGGCGTGACATTTGAAGAGCTTAAGGAAGGCGACACTGTTACTTTTGATGTAGTTCAGGGCCAAAAGGGTCCGGCTGCCGCAAACGTACAGCGAGCTTAATAGACTCAATTCTACTAAAACCGGCCCCGCTAAGCGGGGCCGGTTTTAGTAGAATTGACCCTGTAGTGAATTCTCCGATTGCCTTCAGCTTTTTACCCGCCGAAAGGCAGGTATTCGGAAAATCTACTACGGAGTTGACTTTTTTAAAACCATTTCTTACCCTTAATGAGGCTTCTTTACATTCCACAAGGAATCTCCGATGAGATTCAACCGTTTAGTTTTGTTAGTTCTTTTTTCCTTATTCGCAATCACCGCCTTTGCCCAACCTCCCATGCCCGACTTTTCTAAGTGGAACAAGGTAGAAGACCACACAACCCCATATCTTTCAAAAGGCAAACCAGTTCAAGTGCGAGATGCACATTATGTGTTTATTAATCAAGAACGAACAGAAGCATTTATGGAGATTGTTTTTTACAACCCCAACACCACCCTAGCATGGTTTTCTATCTCTATTCATCAGTACAAAGACAAAGCATCGGAAGCGTATTTGTCGGAAGTATATTTGTATGAAACCGACAGAAACGGAGCCTGGGTTTTCGTTGAAGATATTTCCAAGACTAAGGACAGTCTAGAATCAGTTCTAAATAGATACGATCTTTTTTTGAGGTCGTAAAATAGACAAACCCTGCCAACAGAGAGTTTAACCGGCTAAAGCACGGTACACTCCGAGAAAGCGGAGTTTTTTAATTATCAGTGTGACGGGGATATTTTTTAACATCAGCCATTAAGTCTTCATTGGAATAATGGTGGCGTTCAATATTGCGCCAACCATAATCACCATCGGAATCCCACGGACAAACGGAGCGGACAGCTTTCAAATGTGGCTGGAGTTTGCCGGTTTCAGGATTTCTTCTTGTGTACCAAAGAATCTGACAATTTCTTATTTTTTCGGCAGGGTTTTCTGAATCGTCCAATCGAATAAAATCATCGTGGCCGAGATTTTCCAATTCCAACTGAAAGGCGCGCATAACATGGCCATGGCAAACAATGATAACTCTTTTGTCACTGCATTCTCTGGCCATATGTTCCAAAATATCTGTTTTTAATCTCAGGCATAAAAGAGGAATAGACTCTCCCCCTCCGGCAGGATAAGATAGAAATGGATCCAATTGATATTGCCTTTCTTCAAGTGTAAAAAGTTTTTTCTGCTCATCAACCGGGCAATTATCCATAAGGCCCTTGTCGCGCTCTCTCAGTTGATATTCTGCGCGCCATTGAGCATCAGGAAGGTCAAGATATGCGGCTGTTTCTTTAGCCCTAACATAATCAGAGACATAGAACCGATCCAATGGCATGGAAATATTTTTTTTGAGCCAAGTACCGGCAGATTTAGCTTGTTCAATGCCCTTATCGGTTAATCTGAAGACTCTACTATGACGATCGCGAAATTGAGGAGTAAAAAAACTATTATCCCCTTTTCGGCTTGATTTCATCGCAACATTACCCTCAGATTGACCGTGACGAACAAAAATTATATCAATTGGCAACATGTATTTTTAAAATAACAAAGATTTATTGATTTTTCAACCCTTGAAATGATTGATATACTTAATCAATGAAAGGACTCTTAAGATTTATTCCGGCCGGTAGTGCTGTTTTAGGAATTACAACCCTTGCATCATATGGAATGGGTCTTTTGCGTGACAGAATATTCGCCCAAACATTCGGCGCATCCAGAGTTTTAGACGCTTATAACGCCGCTTTTTTATTACCCGATCTTTTGTTTAATGTCCTGATAGCCAGCGGAATTGCAGCGGCTTTTGTGCCAATCTTCACCGATCTTTTTCATTCTGACCGTAAGCGTTCATACGATTATGCCAACTCGGTCATCTCGGCAGCCATAACAACAATGGCAATAGCGGCGGTATTGCTGGTTATTTTTGCCGAATCAGTAAGTGTCTTAGTGGCCCCGGGATTCAGCCCCGAAGAAAGACTGATGGTTGCAAAAATTTTGAGAATTCTCGCCTTATCTCCAATTTTATTCGGAATATCTAATGCCTTAGGAGCATTGTTAGTTGCCAAAAGAAGATTTTTTTTCTATGGTCTTTCACCTATTCTATACAATCTTGGCATTATAGGCGGAGCTTTGTTTTTGTCGCCACAATTTGGAATTATTGGTGTTGCCATAGGAACCGTTATCGGTGCAGGACTCCATCTTCTGACTAGAATTATAGATGCTCTTTTGTCCGGTTTTAAATTTGAGATTAATTTCAAATTCAAAACACCGGAATTTAAAAAAACAATTCAACTCATGATTCCCAAAATGTTCGGTCATCCGGTTGAATTGGCAATGTTTTGGGGATTCACAGTTATTGCCTCAACTCTTGGAGCCGGTTCAATTGCTATTCTTAGTTTTGCCCGCAACTTTCAAAGTGTTCCGGTTAGTATTATCGGAATAACTTTATCAACCACATCTTTTCCAATCATGGCAAAATCTGTTGCAGATGATTCACTCAAAGAATTCAAAATAACCTTTACAAATTCATTTTGGTTAATATTGGCGGGAAGTGTTCTGGCGGCAATCGTAACTTTCATCATCAAAGAACCCTTAATACGATTAGTTCTCGGCGGAGGCGCTTTTACTGAAGAGGCAATTCTAAAAACCTCAACAATGCTTGGGTTTTTTACTTTGGCAATACCCACCGAATCATTACGGCACCTTCTTGCCCGAGCGTTTTATGCAACAAAAAACACGACCACTCCGGTCGTGATGTCTGTCGTTGGCCTCATAATCGCCATAGGTGGAGGTTATTTACTGAGACCCACCTTTGATATTTTGGCTATCCCCATTGCTTTTTCCATAGCAAGTTTGGTTGAGCTTATATTTCTCGTGGCCCTCCTTCCTCGTCGGTTAAAATATTTGTCCAAAATCCAACAACAAGATTTTGAGCCCGATCCACATGGGGAACAGAACTAACCGACAATTATTATCACCTTCCGACCATTATAAACATCTCCGCCATTCCAATCGTGAATAGCATTCATTAAAATGTCGGGCTTATAAATAAAATTTGCCCCTCGACGGGTACCAGGGTCATTGGTTATAAAATTACCGTCTTTGGTAAATCCTTTGATGACCAGCATATGATAAAGAGGTCCGGGTGGAGTAAAGTAAGGATTAAAAAGCTGACGTCCGGCCGCTGGAACAACGACAGCCTTCTTCTCAACTAAAGCCTTTTTAATATCTTCAACGGTTGGGTCATAAACAATTTTAATAGCCTTAATTCCATAAAATTCTCGGAAAATTATAGCCACCTCTTCAACACTGGTGTCTATGTGGTAACCAAATTTTTTAATTTCAAAATCCATTATTGCAAACATTTTTTCCTCGGCAAAACTGGTATTAGGAATTAATTCCCCGCGCACATATTGAACTGCCATAAGAATTGAGGCTTCTTCGCAAAAATCTTGATATGGTTGATCCCAATTTAAACTCGGCGCTTGAGATGTAAATGGAACATCTAAATTAATCTCTTCCTTAGTCAAAACTGTTGTATTTGTTGTGATGGGCTTGGGACTGGAAGTTGTAATACTGGTTTCACGATAAGGAACAGGTGCGGGAATTGAAGGATTAAAAACCTTAGAGAACAAATCAGTTTTATAAAACACAAAAACAAATGTCAGAACGACAGCCAATACTAGCAACGCAATAAATAATTTTCTTTTATTCATATCCTTTGAGTTTACCAAGTTTGTGATGTTGGCGGATTTTTTCTAAGGCCTTAGCCTCAATCTGCCTGATACGCTCTCTGGTAACAACAAATACCTTTCCCACCTCTTCAAGGGTATGGGTCACCCCATCAGCAAGACCAAACCTCATATCAAGAATTTTCTGCTCTCTCGGGGTGAGATCGGCAATTATTTCATCAATATAGCTTTTAAGTATTTTACGCGCAGCGGATGTTGATGGGGATATTGAATCATCATCAGGAATAAAACTCTCCAACGAACTATCTTCATCGTCTTCTCCGACAGGAGCTTCCAGAGATATGGTCTCTTGAGAAATTTTTTGAATATGTCTTACTTTGTCTACTTCCATTCCCATTTCTGAAGCAATTTCTTCCGGCATCGGATCACGCCCCAAGTCTTGAACCAAACGCCTAACAACCTGCTGGTATTTATTTATGGTTTCCACCATATGAACCGGAATGCGGATTGTTCTGCCTTGGTCGGCCAACGCACGGGTAATAGCTTGTCTTATCCACCAAGTGGCATAGGTTGAAAATTTATATCCTTTTTTATAGTCAAATTTTTCTACAGCTTTAAATAAACCAATATTCCCCTCTTGAATTAAATCTAGCAAGGTTAAATTGGCCGAACGGCCGACATATTTTTTAGCGATAGAAACAACTAGTCTTAAGTTGGATACTGCAAGTTTTTGTCTTGCTGATTCATCATTCTTCTCAATTTTTTTTGCAAGTTCAACCTCCTCATCTCCGGTAAGTAACGGGTATCGGCCAATTTCTTTCAAATACATCTGAACGGAATCGGATGCCACATCACCGAATTCGGTTTCTATTTTCTTTTTCTCATCATATTCTTTAACTTTTTCTTCCTCAAAAACTCTTCCCGATTCTATAATGTTAATATTTGCCGATTCCAGTCTTTCATAAAGAGCCTCTAACCCTTTGATGTCTTTCTCTATGCTCGGAAAAGCGTTCAAAACTTCGGCTTGAGTCACAAATCCTCTTGACCTGCCCTTTTCAACTAAAGCTAAAACTCCGCTCTCCGAAATCGGGCTCTTTTTACCGCTGACTTGTTTCTTTTTAGGTTTCCTAAAAACTTTCTTTGTTTTTTTCGCTTTCTTTTCTTTCTTCTTAATCTGTTTTTTCACGGGCCTTTTGATTTTTTTGTGTTTTGGTTTTTTCTTCATTTGTTTAGAAATTAGTAGTTAGATATTAGAAATTTATTTACCTCTGTATTTCTCCTAATCTGTTTAAAATGTTATTTGCCTCTGTAGCCAGAACCAACTTCTTTTCTTTGTCGTCTCCGGCTCTCATTTCATACCCTATCTTTTCAAGCTTGGTTCGGAGATGACGTTCTTCCAGTTTGTTAATCAGATTATTAAATTCTATCCTTAATTCTTCGTCTTTTGAATCTTTCCATAATTCCTGCGACTTTATATATGCAAACTCCAATTTATAACTTTGATTTTCTTCTCTAAAATCTTTCATCAGGTCGGCTAAGTTCTCAGATTTTATTTCTGCCAACTTAACTATAGCGTCTGCCGTATGCGAGTCCAGAAATTCAGGATTTATGTTTTTAATATCATTTTTAAAAAATATCGGATTCTTCATCACTAATGACAACAAGGTTTCGCTCAATGAATCTTTAGTCCCAAGTCCTAAGTCATCAGTCCCCTGCGCTGATAATTCAGGGCTAAAGACTGTGGACTGTGGACTGTGGACTGTCGTATAAGCATCAAGTTCGTCCTTGGCTGAATTAATATCGGCTTCTATTGCATCTTCTTTTGTTCTCAGCAAAAACGCTAATTTTGTTAACCAGTGGCTTTTTTCTACATGGCTGGACAGTCTCTTTAGGAACGGCGCCAAAGCGGAAATAACGGATTTCTTGCTATCGGCCGAATTGGGATTAAAACCGGCTTTAGCCTTATCAAAATAAAATTCCATTACCGGCTTAGCTTGACCTACGGCCTTAGACCAACTATCGGAATTTTTTCTTACTAAATCCGCCGGATCTTTGCACTCTTTGTCGTTTATTTCAACTACTTTTATATTAAAACCTTGACTGAGAGCCAATCCTATTCCCCTCTTGGTGGCCATCGCTCCGGCTTGATCTGTGTCAAAACAAAAACCAAGATTGGTTGTGTATCTATGGAGCAAAATTAAATGACTCGAAGTCAAAGCTGTTCCCGATGAGGCAACAACGTTTTTTACTCCCGCCTGATAAGACATCAAGGCGTCCATGTTTCCCTCCACCAAAATACACTGATCGGCCTGTTTAATATCCATTTTTGCCTTATTAAGTCCGTAAAGTATTCTGCTTTTATCGTAAATTCTTGTCTGCGGGGTGTTTATGTATTTCGCGGACTCTTTATCGTCAGATCCAAAAATTCTTCCGGTAAATCCGACTACTTGGCTGTTTAAATCAAAAATTGGGAAGGTTATTCTGGAGCGGAAACGGTCGTAAATGCCGGAACCGTCATTTCTTTTAACCGCTAATCCCGCTTCCACTATTTCATCCTCGGAATAACCGCAATTTTTTAGAAATGTCCCTAAAGCATTCCAGTCATTGGGAGCAAATCCTAAACGAAATTCCCCGATTGTAGAATCGGAAACGCTTCTGTTTTTTAAATATTCCAAAGCGAGTTTTCCTGTGTTTGAATTAAATTGTTTTTCAAAAAACTTAGTTGCCGTTTCGCACACTTCATATAATCTTGCCTTATCGTCTTTAACAGCGGGGTTAAATGATTCAATTTTAACTCCTGCTTTGTCGGCAAGAATTCTTAATGCTTCTATAAACTCCACCCCCTCTATGTCTTGTATAAAAGTGAAAATATCGCCTCCCTTGGAACATCCGAAACAATGCCAGACCTGGCGTTCCGGAGAAATAACAAAGGACGGGGTTTTCTCATTATGAAAAGGACATCGGGCTTTATAATTTTGCCCTGCTTTTTGCAACTTTAAATAACCAGAAATTACGTCTACTACATCTAGGCGGTCTTTAATTTTGGAGACATTATCCTCCATGGAGCACTTCTATCGGATTTTATTTAAAAACAGAACAATTATACAACAAAAATTTGTTGAGGTAGAGGGCTTTTAGGCCCTTGCGAGAAACGGCTATTCAAATGTAAATCAATACTAGCACCGGATAGATAAAATGTCAAATCAGCTATTTTCAATAAAAAAAACCGCGAAACGCGGTTTTTACTTAATAAATTCTCTGTACCAAGAATTGTATTTGGGAGTCAATGTGCTTTTTATATAAACACTCGCTTGATATGTGCCCCATGGAATATCAGCAAAATAATTAAGGAGGTCAATCGTAATAATCAACCCCGGATTTTCATCCAAAGAACTTTTCTTCACATCCATGATAGCTATGCCTTCCAGTATTATCGGCTTGCCCCCATTGCGATCCTGAAGGACTATCCTATATTTTAGCGAAAGCTCCAGATATTCTCCTCTAACCACCCAGTCAAAATTTTTCCATGGACCGGAAACAGTAAACCTTTCATCAAGCGAAAGCTCGGCAGGAATCATCGAGTTACAACTCTCGCAAGAAGAAAGAATGTAATCTTTTCCGGCTGTGCCAATAAGTTCCGGCGCCTCGCCCACTACGCGTGCGCCAGATTTTTTAGCAATCTCCGATGCCGGCTTAGGCGGTTCAAGTGCCTTTTCCAACTTCAGTCTTGGATTGTTGGAGAAATTGAAAAGGGCCCAAGTAAAATGTTGTCCATCCAAAATTCCACCCCTACCGCTTGAACGGGCAATCTCGTTATAAATCTCATAGAGGTCATCCGGACAAACTTGCGAACCGCCCCCGATATAGTTATACATCCGAGGAGTAGCAACCTGATAAATAGCACCACACCGATCCATCTGGTATGAATCTTGAGGAAACAGCAGAAAGGAACCCGAACTGCCTCTTTGATAAAAAAGAAAGGCGTAAAGAATATCTCCATCTTCGGGACTAAGATAGACCCAAAGCATCAAAGGAACGAATGAGTCACCTTCAATCGTGTCCATGTATTCCGACTCTCCATGAAGCAAATAGACACGAGCCATATCACCCCTGAATCCACCATTTGAGCGGAACGAGAGTCCGGGCACACTTGATACGCCAAAAAATAGTTCGCTAGCAATGTTATCAATCCGTTCATCAATCTCTTCTTTTTTCTCATTCTCTGGTGTTGTCGGGTCAGTATCCCTCTCAAGCCAGAATTTATCTTGGAAAGCTTGACGCTCTTCATCTGTCAGAAGTTTTTTAAACTCCTTAGCTTCTTTATCAATAAGAAAATAGTATCGGTCTAGAAATTGAGAGGGAATGTCAGCTGGAATATTATTGGGTTGATCAGCATAAATAATCGGCCTTTTCATTCCACTGGAAGCACAGCTAACCATAAATGGAAGCAGGATAACGAAAACAATCGCAAACGCTTTACTTCTTGTCATCAGCCACCTCCTTAACCATGTTTTGAATATCATCTTGGTCAATCCGAACAATGTGAACTGCGCCGGCCAAAGAAAATTTTATTCCAACAATGATTCTTTTATCAGAATCGGCTTTGGATGGCTCACTAAAAGGTGAAGATTTTAGGGCATTCTCCTCAACACCTTCCGGTTGAGAAAAGTACACATAGATACCATCCGAATCCAAAATCCAATTCTGCATAGGACCATCTTGAATGTCGTATCCAGTTCGCAGGTCTTTGGTTATCCGCCATTGAACAAAGGCAAAAGCGTCAGTTGCTTTCTGGGCCCTACTAAGTGTGTCTGCCTCTTCTTTTTGATGGTAGTTTAAATTGGAAGAATCCCCACCTAAACCATTCGTTTCTGCTCCATTGTTTTCACAAGCTCGTTCAGAAATAATCGCCATTTGCCGATAATAAACTTTGACAAATTCGTTTGGGTTATGAGGATTTTGATAAACAACCACTCGGCCGACAAAACCTATTTTGCAATCATCAATCCCAAATTCCAATTCTTTGGATAAATCTATGCTAAAATTTTCCACATTTGGTACAGGAACTACCTCCTGATTCGGAGGGCTCAAACCTGCAGTTTCCAAAGAAAGAAGAAGCACTAATGCAAGAACCATGAGAATTCCTTTTTAAGGAACAATTATCTATCTGAAACTATATGCCTATTAAACAAAAAATAAAAGCCCCCATTGTGGGGGCAATTCTACAGGCAAGACCTGTAGGAGTTAGAAACTGACTCCGATTCGAACATAGGGCGTAAATTTATTCGGTGAAAACCGAGTTCTGGCAATTCCGAACTCAAGAGGTAAAAATATTCGCGTCTGAAATGCTAATCCGTAAGACCATTCCGTTCGGGTCGGAAACAAATCGTGGTTGAATTTTACCTTAGCTCCATCTGCGAATAAAACTCCGCGGACATCAACAGGAATCATACCGCCCAAAACAATATCAGCAAACGGAAATCTTAGATCTCCACGTCCGTAAATAACTTGATTACCGGCGATACTTGAATAGGAATACGGCCCAAGGGTATCCGTTCCTCCAAAGAGCATGAAATCACCACTTTTACGGGTGCTGGTCATGCCTACTCCGCGAAATGCGGCCGAAGTACTATTAGCTAAGCGGAAATATCTTCGGGCATCAAATGATGCTGTAGTATAACCTGCGGAACGGGAATTAAGCGCTGGCCCGTATTCAACTTGACCCCGGAATGCCAAACCGTGTAAAGGTTCGGCTTCATTTGAACCAATTACCGTGTCGTGAACAAAAGCTGTCACCAGGCCTAAATTGGTCTTACTGGCATTTGAAAAAAGGTCGTAAAATTGAATATCAAGCTGGGGAAACTGATCAACAAAGTTTTGCCGTTGATCGACTGAAACTTCAAACGGCAAAAGAAACTTTCTCTGGCGAGGCCGGATTCCAAACTCAACTCGGCGGAACTTGTCAAATGGATATTGAGTAAACAATGTTGCGCTCATCTCCTGAACCCAGGTACTATTTAAGATAAACTGATTGGAATCACCATCCGATTTCGGATATCTGGGCAATTGACCATTGTAATTGTAGAGATTATAGGCAAGAGGAGACCGCGAAAAATTCCCGTTAACCGCCAACGGCCAACGGCGTGTTTGATTATAATAAGTATAATCAACATATCTGAAATATCCGTTTTGAGCATAGGTTCCTACGTGAGTTTTATCAGCCAAAAGATTCTGGGCCACCATTTGAGTAAAAACATAACCTCCGTAATAACTGCTGTAGCCAAGCTGAATTTGACTGCCGTATAACTTCCAACGAGCCGGTGGCTTAACTAAAGGCTGAATCTGCTGCTGATCAAGCTGTCTGCTAATTATTTCTTCAGACCGAAATGCAATCTGCATATTCATGTCTGACGGCTTAACTTCTACAACTCGCAAGGGTTCCTTCAGGCGAACATCAAACAATTTATAATTCGAAAGGATATAACTATGGAATTGATCCGTATCGAAAAATCCTGAAAAAACTACTCTGTCATTCTCTTCGGGGGAAAAAACAGGTGTAAATATTCCGCCGGGAATTTCTGTCCATTGTTTACTGGTATTGGTTGCTAAATCAAGTGTGTATAAATTCCAGATTTCATCTTTTTCATCGGAGGTATACACAAGAGTTGAACCATCGGATGACCAACTTGGAGAGTTGTCATTAAACCGGCCATAAGTAAGCTGACCGTTAACTCCCGTTGCCAAATCCAGAATAAACAATTTCTGAAAATCACTTCCCTTGGGAAATGCGACATAAGCAATTTTGGTTCCGTCAGGCGAAATTGACGGAGCGCTGTTGAACGCTTCATTACCACTGGTCTGTTTAATCAATTCTTTGGTCTCAAGATTTAGAGAATAGATATCACGGTTGATATTCTTAGCAGCCGAAAAATAAACAGTTTTGCCGTCAGGACTAAACTTCGGCGAAAAACCCTGATCTAGTGGAACTTCTATCGGCTTAGAAAGTTTGCCTGTATTCATATCCTTGATAAATAAGGCATGGTCGCGATTATAACGGGCAAAGAAAACTATCCGGCTGACATTAGGTACACGCCCAAAATTTTCAATGTCTTTTTCCAAAGAGCCATTCAATTTTTCAATAGTCTCAACTCTGCTGACATGGTCATCGGTTCTATTGTTTAAAGATAAAGATTTTAATACAACAAGTTTCTGTCTTCCATTCTCCAAACCACTTTCGGCAACCTTAACTTTTGAAATCCACTCAGAATCCTGCCACCAATCAATATCCGAGCCGTTGAAAGTCCATGTTTCAAGTTTTTGGCCAATGATATATTGATACGGTTTTGGTGGAATATATTCGGTAACAACCTTGAATCCCGGTTCCGTTTTTACCAACCGAATAAAGAGTTTCCGCTTTTTCCTATCATTCAGAGGAATATATGGTGGATTTTCTCTTGGCAAAGTCCTGGCAATCGCCAGCACCACTCCGCTTTTTTGGTTAGCGGTTAGAAAAGCGACATATTTTCCATCACGAGATACAACCGGAGTTTTAAAAGGATACGGATATGGATACGACTGATATGTTTGTTGAACAATTTGCCGACCATTAACGCTTGTCGTATTGCTATAAGGCTGGGGCCGTTTGAGCCTGTCTTCACCGTAAATTGAAATCCAATAATCACGATGAGCCCGATCAAAAGCCTCGTCGGTCGGAAATTCTCCGTTAGAAATTTCTTCAAGCCATTCCGTAAACTTTAGTTTCTTCTTGCTTCCAAATATATCAGCAATCAATTTAGATACCCGCTCTTTACCAAAGCGCGCTTCCAAAAAGTCAAAGACCATCTTGCACTCAACATAAGGGTTGGCTTGACCCATTTGACACATCTCTAAAGTTGGCAATCCAAATTGAGGATTTTTAACATTTACCGCGGCCGCCCGTTGGTTGATTTTACGAATCTCATCTGTGGTATAAGGCGTAAAATTATTAGCCATATAATCAGCCGTAGCTTCATAAATCCAATGATCAATAGGGTCTCTTCCTGTCAATCTCTGGAATAAAGTTGTGCCCAACATGTCAAACTGAAAGAGATGGGCCAGTTCATGGGTATAGATAGTCTGATTGAGCTTTGGAAAAAAATCTGGCTTGATTACCAAAACAAGATCCATGTCAGACGCTAATTTTGAGATTCTGGGAAATGCATAAGCGCCGACTCCTTCAGACATATCGCCACCCGACAAAGATAGGGCTTCAAATCGCCAATGCGTTCCAGTTATAATCACAATCGGACGGTTCTTTGAAAATCGATGCTTAAGATTCGCGCTTAAAAATTCATTGGAATTTTCAATATGGCTAACTATGGCATTAAAGTGAGGCAGGATCTCTTCAGATTTTAGATCTATACCAACAAGAAAATTAAAATGTTCTGATTCATACCCATACCACTCCTCATTTTGCCATTTTACTAAATTCTGGCCGAATTGAGCAAAAGCCGTTAATGGCGCCAACAAAAGCATTAGAGCGATAAAGAGGGTCAGTTTTCTTGTCATTTCTTGTCCTAATTGACAAAGAACCGAAATCTGAGCCGAGTATATCAATTAGTGTGACTTTTGCAAATTAAAACGAGGCCTTTAGCCTCGTGCCCCATGCTTCATCCAAAATAATCCTATCTCTAAATCCGCCTCTCTCTTGTCTTTTTTTATCCTTAGCCCGATTCAACTTGGACTCTGAAAATTTTCCAAACCGCATAATCCAGTCAATAACCTCTGAAACGTCCGCTAATTCTTCTAACTCCTTTTCGGGTTTAGCTTCAAGAAACTCACGCGCTTCTTCAAGTAATTTTTCTTTGAGTTTAAGCCACAACTCTTCATCGTTTGCGACATGAAAAGTAAATGGTTCACCTTGCTTTCTTAATCTGCCAGGAATTCTATCCCCAACCAGTTTATTGTACTTCATTTTTTATCCTCATTTTTAAAACAACTAAAAAGAGTGTATCACACTCTTTTTAGTTGGCAACAATACTTAAAATCCTTTAGAAAAATTTAAAATGATGGCCAGTAAAAAATAGAGTCAGAGCAAAAACACCAAGAACTGTGAAAATAAAAAGTGAGACAAGAGATTTTCTTAAACCATTGTTGCTGTTTTTGTGTGGCAACAAATACAACACCATAATCGCAACAACATAAACCAATACTGAAAAAATACTTTTTGATGTCCAATGATGACCGGAAAAACCGGCTAACCAATTTTTCAACGGCGCATACAATTCCGCCCAAATCGTAATGACAACAACAAAAACAATGGTAAGGATGGTTGCGTATGCCGATGAAATGATAAGTTTCGGTTTATTCATAAAAATTTATTAACTGATTGCTCCCCAACGGGCAGCAGCAGAAATCACAAATCCCATTGCCCCGATAAGAAGCCCCAATACTGCAACTAATCCAGAAAGCCATAATACAAGCCCGTGAATCTTTAATCGTTCCACCTCTTCTTTTTCAAGCAAGGTTATAAAAAACACGGTCATAGCAATTGGAATAATAAACAGAAAAATATGCTCTTTAGTTTCCATGATTATATTATGTACCCATGGAGCAATACCGCCCTTAATTACAGGCTTAACAAGCGCTCCATAATAAACAACATAATAATAACCGCCAGCAATCCAGCTCAAAACGAAAGACAAAACGCCAACTATAGCGGTAATGATTCTACTTTTCTGTGAGCCACCATTGTCTTTAAACTTTCCCAACAGCCACAAAAACGCATCTATACCCATAATAGCAAAACCAAGATGAAGACCGATGAGAACGGGTTTACTTTGAAGTAAAACAATAATATCCATAGAGTAATTATACTCCTTAAATACAAACAGCAAAATTATACTGGCGGTGTCTGTTTGAAAATATCCGAACGGAACTCTCTGGGCTCGGCGGACGGAATTCCCCCCACACCCCCCTTCCGCCCGCCTCGCCTTGCCTGCCCGACCGAAACTCTTGAGTGAAGGCGGGAACCGGAGCGGAAAGGCAAACTGCCAAAGAACCTGTCAAAAATGTCGGCCCGAACTTTATGAAGGCCCAAAGCGGACTTTTCTTGAATACATTGAGAAAATCAAACGAAACTGCTATCATGATAGTGAAATAGATATGGTTTTTAATAACACATTATAATGTTATCACGATATGGAAAGTAAGCAAAATAACAAACTGGGGATAAAAATTAAAGCATTGCGACAGAAAGCGAAGTTGTCGCAAGATGAGTTGGCGAGAAAATCTGATGTTGCTTACACTACGCTTACAAAAATAGAAACCGGAGTTATTAAAAGTCCTTCCGTTTTTGTAGTAGAAAAAATTGCAAAAGCATTAGGAACTTCTATCGAAGATTTAATTTAAATTTATGAAATTTGAAAAAGGTAGATCAGAGTTTCCAACGGGCGCAGCACCAGAATTAGAATCCCAGAAAGAAATGTTGCCAGCCGTTGAGGTTAAAAATCATGTAGTGTGGGTAAATCCTGATTTAGATTTACCATTTGATTTAAAGGTAGGTGAACCAACCAAACTGGGTGTTTTTTTGAGTGAGCCAGGCAGATTTAGTTTTTTGAATTTTCTCGCCCAAAAGCCTAAAAATTTAGAAGCTGAGGTTCACCATAACAGAAGTATATTACTAGGTAGAGTAATTTTTGCGGAAAAAGAAAAAAGTGAGGGAGAAAGACAATTATTTAGAGACATAGATATTAAAGGTTCTGGCTACGTTGAGCCAGTGAGTGATTCTGACCATCCTCAGCGGACTATTCCTTCTGTGGGAGAAATTAAGTTAAAAAAACCCGCACAAGATTTTTTTCAGAGACTAAGGGGTTTGCCTCCTACTAACCCAGAAGCTATTGCTAGCTACGGAATATTAGATTTAAAAGATGCGAATCAAGATTATGGATTTGCCGAAGCTTTTCATGAATATGGAATAAGGACCCATAGAGTTGTAGCAATAATTGAATTAGATGAAATCATATCAGACCGAAAAAGACTTTCCATTGCTAAGGCAAAAGCTAAGGGTTTAATCGATAAATCATTAACACCTGTTTTAGAAGTTCGCGCCTTCGGCACTCATGCTAGATTGATGGATATTACCAGTGGAAAAAACTCGAAAGAAAAAACAGAACTCCTTTTAAAGGATGCTCAAGCTTTGGTTACACAAGAATTAGGAGTTGAACCATCGCAATTTACTAAGCTTGAATACGCAAAATGGTTATCCAAAGTTATAGGAAAAAATCTAGCGTTGTTGCATAAGCATGGTTATTTACATCAATATTTAGGACAAGGACACAATATTACGCTTGACGGATGTTTAGTAGATTTTGATTCAATGAAGTATTTAGGAGAAAACTCACCAGAGAGCTCAGATAGTTTTGAATCAGAACAAAATGATACTCGTATCACCTTAGAGGTTTTTTTAACAATGATAGATTATGATGCCAATTCTGATATTTTTAAAGAAATTGTTCAAGAATACAAAACTTCTTATGAAGAAAATAAACGATGATTTAAAAGAATTTTTTTGCCGCCAAAGAAAAACTTGAAATCGTCGCCTCGCTTAGCGAGGCGCAAACTGCCAAAGAACCTGGGCGAAAGATTTTCGCCGAAATGCTGGATCGGATTTGTGCCGGAGAAGCCGGAGGAATTTTGGCTTGGCATCCGGATAGATTAGCTCGCAACTCCATAGACGGCGGAAAGATTATTTATCTGCTGGACACAGGAAAAATCCTAGACCTCAAATTTCCTACATTTTGGTTCGATTCAACACCGCAAGAAAAATTCATGTTGAACATTGCCTTTGGCCAGAGTAAATACTATGTGGACAATTTGAGTGAGAATATCAAGCGAGGCCACCGCCAAAAACTGCGAAAAGGAATATGGCCGGGGTTTGCACCACTCGGCTATCTCAATAATTCTCGAACAAAGAGCATAGACCTTGATAAAGAAAAGTCAGTGTTGGTGAAAAAGTGCTTTGAACTTTACGCTACCGGCGACAACACCCTCAAAAATATCAAGCAGTTTTTGGCGGATACCGGACTCGACAGCTACAAAGGCAATGTTCTCTCAACTTCCTGTGTCCAGCGAATGTTAAAGAATCCTTTTTACTATGGAACTTTCCGCTTCAACGGCGAGCTCTACGAAGGAACTCACGAGCCAATTATTTCCAAGAAACTTTTTGATGATGTTCAACAAGTAATGAACAATCGAGGAAAAAAGAAACGCAAACGAAAACACGAATTTGCTTTTTCAGGATTTATGAAATGCGGAAAATGCGATTGCCTCATTACCGCCGAAACGCAGAAAGGTCATGTGTATTATCGTTGCACCAAGAAAAAGCAAACCTGTAATGAAAAGTATTTGCGCGAGGAAGCACTTGTTGAACAAATGAAAGCCGTCATTCAAAAAGTTTCTATTCCCGACGATTGGGCGGACAATATGCTTGCCGAGTTAGACCGAGAGAAAGCGAGTATCCAAAACGAGGGCATTACTTTTGTTCAAAATCTGAAAACCCAAAAAGCTGAAGTTGAGCAGAAAATAGATCGGCTTCTCGATATTTATATTGAGGGCAAAGGCATATCGTCGGACGAGTATCAGACCAAGAAAGCAAAACTATTAGGCGAGAAAGCCGATATTGAGCAAGAAATCAGAGATTTTGAACAAAAGGGAAATAATTGGCTCGAACCGATGCGAGAAGTGATTTTATTGAGTAGCCAAGCCAAAATTCTTTTGTCGCAGGGCGACAAAACGCAAATCCGCGCATTTCTCAAAAATGTCGGCTCGAACTTTATGCTGAATTCAAAACGGCTTGAAATTTCCCCGAAAAACGGCTGGCGAGCCCGCGTAGCCCATTCGGGTCTGAGACCCTCAGGGTCGAAGACGGGCGAGCCAATGACTTCATTTCCTAACTGGCGGAGGGAGAGGGATTCGAACCCTCGAGACCCTTAGGGGGCCTACACGATTTCGAGTCGTGCGCCTTCAACCACTCGGCCATCCCTCCACACCCACTATACTCACCTTACCACCTTTGGAAGGTCATATCAGTAATGATAACGGCAGGAAATGACCACAATCCGTTTTTTCTCCACGCGATACACGAGACGGTATGCCCAATCGACGCGCCACGACCAACAGCCATGCAAATCGTACTTGAGTGGCTCCGGCTTGCCCATTCCGTCAGAGTTTTCGGAGGGAAATTGGCTTGTCCTGCTTCGCGCGTGGCAGAATATAGAGCGGCCGCGGAACATATTTCTGCGCCTGATCAGTCAGTTTGTTGTAGAACTGCGTGACGAGTGGCTCGGCCAGAATAGAACTCGGACTCCAGCGCTCGATCTGGAGACCCGCACCTGAGCGAACACGGCTGAGGGCTACATATGCCTGTCCCGGTTCCCAAAGTGCATGCAAATCAACAATGATACGATCCAAAGAAGCGCCCTGAGCCTTGTGGATCGTTGTTGCCCAAGCGAGCATGATAGGAAAGTTCCACGCAGCGATAACTTCGTTGCCATCTCCGTCGAGATGCGAAAATTTTTCCTTGCCTACTTCGATTTCCTCCCCGGAAAAGAGTTTGATCCCCAAAGAATCGTCCGTGATATCCTGAATGTATCCCAAGCTGCCGTTGACATAGTGCAGTCCGCCCGTGATGTCGTTCTTGCGCATCATGATGAGCGCTCCTTGCTTCAAGAGTAGTGTTTCGGGAATGGGTATCACCTTCTTTACCGCCTCGATGAATTTCTCTTCTCCAACGTACTGTGTTTGAAACGAGCGAAGTGGGCGCGCAATCGCTTCCAATCGTCGAAGGTTGTAGGTCTCTGCCTGTGCGCGATACGGATACAAACGCGTTCCTTCCGCATGGTCGGTTAATTTCGTCATGCGTCGGTTCAAAAATTCATGCACTGTGTCATTCACAATTCCTTCGCGAACGAAATTCAAAATCATCAGAAGCTCGACGTCCTGCGTGCGTATGACAGTAGAAAGGAGCGCTGGTTGAAAATCGCTTTCCTGCCAGACAGGATGCAAGAAAGCCCAATCTTTTCCATGAGTATCGGGTGTCACGGGGGGAAGCTGCGCGAAGTCTCCGACGGAGATAATGCGCAGTCCTCCCCATGGTTCATTGCTATCCAGAGCCCGTCGGGCAACCGTCTCCGCTGTCTTCAATGTCGTGCCAGACAGCATAGATATTTCATCAATAATCACGCAGCGCGCCCGGTTGAGTCTATTGATAAGTTTTCTACTCTTCATGGCACGGACAACCGCAGCGTCAGGACCGCCTTCCAGAATGCCCAAACCGAAGAAGCTGTGAAAAGTTCTCCCACCGACAAGGACAGCGGCGACCCCTGTACTGGCAACGATGGGAAAGCTCTCTGTGGGCTTTCCTGCAAGATAGTGCTGGAGAAGGAAACTCTTGCCGGTACCGGCAGCACCCGTGAGGAAGACATTTCCATGACGCTCAAGCACATGGAGCCCCTTTGCTTGGCAACTCGTAAATGCAGCCTGATTTGAGACAGTTTTATCCATGAGAATGGAGCAAATATATGGTACGCAGTATGGCTCACAGGTATGGTACTCCCATGCGGATCGCCATCGTCGGTACAGGCTACGTCGGACTCGTGACTGCCGCATGTTTCGCAGAACTCGGACACACTGTCATCGGTGTGGATATCGACAGGAAAAAGATACAGAAACTCTCTTCGGGAAAAAGTACGATCTTCGAGCCGGGACTGGAAGAACTCATTGTCCACGGCCTCAAGGGAAAAAGACTCTCGTTTACAACGGATCTCCAAACGACGCTCCACAAAGTTGACATTGTATTCTCCGCTGTTGCGACTCCGCAGGGAAAAGATCACCACGCTGACCTGAGCGCGGTTTTCACCGTAACAGAAACAGTGGCTGCGTCTGCCGACCATGACATTCTTTTTGTCAATAAATCTACCGTGCCTGTGGGAACAGGAAGAGAATGTGAGAGACGTATTGCAGACATTCTGCGAAAACGGAAAAAGAAAATCCGCATCCCTGTCGTGAGCAATCCCGAATTCCTGCGGGAAGGAATGGCGGTTTCCGATACCATCATGCCGGAACGAATTGTCATTGGCATAAACGAATCCACAGCAGCAGGGGTTCACGAACCCCTGCTGCGGAAAGGAGTGGCCAAAAGCTCCATCAACGCACGAGCGTTGATGGAGAATCTCTACCGCCCCATCAGCCGCACAGGGAAACCAATCATCTTCATGAGTCGGGAGAGCGCGGAAATCGTGAAATATGCCAGTAACGCGTTCCTCGCGACAAAGATCAGCTTCATCAACATGCTCGCAGAACTCACGGAGAAAACCGGCGCGAACATCCGCGACGTCGCACTCGGCATGGGCCTCGACAGCCGGATCGGCCACCGCTTCCTCCACGCCGGCATCGGTTACGGCGGGAGCTGCTTCCCGAAGGACGTGAAAGCGCTCCTCGCAACGGCGCGGCAATGCGGTTGCGATTTCGGCATCATCGAAGCGACGGACAGCATGAACACCCGGGCACGGGAACGCTTCTTTGAGCGCATCCTCACATTCCTGCCAAAAAAATCCACCGTCGGCGTCTGGGGTCTCGCCTTCAAACCGAAGACCGACGACATGCGCGAGGCGCCAAGCCTCGACCTCGTTTCCATCCTCATCGCTGCAGGTCACCGCATCCGGGCGCACGACCCCGCAACGATGGAGAATGCGCGGAAAATTCTCCCGCGGGGCATCCGCTTTTGCCCGTCCCCCCTCGAGGCGGCCCGCGGGGCCGATGCCCTCGTCCTCCTGACGGAATGGGATGAATTCCGCGGGGTCGACCTCCGGGAACTCAAGAAGACCATGAAAGGCACAGACCTCTTCGATGGACGGAATGTGTACGAGCCATCCGCCGTGAAGGCGGCGGGATTGCGGTACCATGGAATTGGGATATGAAAATACTTTTGACAGGTTCCGCCGGCTTCATAGGCTTCCACACCGCACAGACCATTCTCGCGCGCGGCGATACGGTCATCGGCTTCGACAACTTCAACCCCTATTACGACGCAACGCTGAAAGAGAAACGAAATGCCCTCCTCGAGAAGCACCCAAACTTCCGCATCGTCCGCGGCAACCTTGAAAATATCGAAGAACTCCAGAAAGCGTTTGACCTCCTGGTTGGAATAGACAAGAAACGCCAACGTGTCATGGTGAGCCCGTCGAACCATGACACACAGGGTTCGCCCTTCGACGAGCTCAGGGTGACACCGCACCTGCCGGACAATAACTCTCGTATCTGCCACCTCGCTGCCCAAGCCGGTGTCCGTCACTCCATCGAACATCCAGACGAGTTCATCCAAAGCAATATCCTCGGTTTCCACAATACGATCGATCTTGCCCGGAAACACAACGTTGAGGGATTCATCTATGCCTCGACGAGTGCTGTGTACGGTGACAACGAGAAGGTCCCGTTCAGTGAGGAGGATCGTACGGACGACCAAGCATCACTCTACGGGATGACGAAAAAAGCGAATGAGCTCGAAGCGCGCGTGTACTCCAAGCGCTACGGAATGCACACGACCGGTCTCCGCTTCTTCACGGTCTACGGCCCCTGGGGCCGCCCCGACATGGCGCTCTTCCTCTTCACGGATGCGATCCTCAAGGGAAAACCCCTGCAAATCTTCGGGCAAGGAAAGATGCGTCGGGATTGGACCTACGTGGATGACATCGTCGCAGGGATTCTCGCGGCCCTCGACAAGAACTATCCCTGTGAAGTCATCAACCTCGGCGGCGGCCACACCGAGGAACTCATGGACTTCGTCCGCATGATCGAAAAAGTGTGCGGAAAAGAGGGCAAAAAAGAATTCCTCGAAATGCAGCCCGGCGACGTCGTGCAAACCTCTGCAGATATCTCAAAAGCCCAGAAACTCCTCGACTATTCCCCCAAAACGCGGATAAAAGATGGGATTCCGAAGTTTGTGGAGTGGTATAGGGAGTACTACAAAATGTGAGGAAATATATGATCACAATGTGTAGACAATATATATTCTTCTGCTATACTGGTCATATGACTACCATCCATGTCCGCACTGATAAGGGAATGAAACGAGATGTCCAGCGCATCCTCTCAAATTTGGGCCTCGACCTCAGCACTGCTGTAAACATGTTCCTCGTCCAGGTCAAACTCCAAAAGGGAATCCCATTCCCCGTCGTAACAGAGAACGGCTTCACGCCGGCACAGGAGAAAAAAATCCTGAAGGATCTTGCCTGGGCCAGGACGAACGGGAAACGCTACGCTTCGACGAAAGAAATGTTCCGCGATATTCTTGGAAAATGAAGCGGTACCAACGCCTCCCGACGAAGCAGTTCCGCAAAGACCTCCGGCGACTCCGGAAGACTGGCTTTGATATGGGAAAACTCGAACGGGTCATCGATGCGCTTGCAACAGGGAAAAGACTGGAACCCAAATACCATGACCATAAACTCAAAGGAAAACTAGCGGACATCCGCGAATGCCACATTGAGCCAGACTGGCTCCTTCTCTACCTACATGACCATCGGCAACTTGTGCTCCTGCTTATCCGAACAGGAACGCACTCGCAATTATTTCATGAATGATTACTGTATCCACACTTCCACCGGCATTCCGTCGACCTTCCTCCACTGATCAGTGAAATCCTCACAAGACTCCAGACAAACGACTGCACCGGCATTCTGCAGGAACTCCGGCCGGTACCGCCGAACAGGCCACCTGCTCTCGTACTGCCACTCGTGACCGAATGACCCAGAAATGAGGACTTCTCCCTCTACCCACTCCCGACCGAGTCTCTGCATGACCAGACGGGCGGAGATCGGTGCCATCTCAGGTGGAAATGGACGCAGGAAAAAAAGCGCAAGAAGGTAGGCAATACAGACCCTCTGCCACCATGCAGGATGCTCGCGAAACAGGAGCAGAATCCCGCCGGTGAAAAGGGGCGCGAAGAAAACAGCGTAGTAGGAACGGAGGGAGAGGAAAATGAATGCGGCAACGAGGAGAAGGGAAATGGCAAGAGGCCACGCCCGCTTGCGCATGATGCCCCATAATCCCATGATGACGCCGACAATGCTGCCTCCAACCGTCGCTGTACGACCGACATCCGAGAGCTTCTGAAAAAACGTCTTCCCCATATTCAGCGTACCCGCATCGACGAAACGGTCGAGGGAGAGCGGGTTACTCAGTGCATAGAACCCGACGAGGAATAGCGGAAAACCGACGGCGCATGCAACGTACTTCCACGACACCGTCCGTCGTCGGAGTGCAGCCGCAACGATGGGAAAGTACAGCACCGCCTGGTACGCCGTGAAGAGGGAGAGGAGCCAATAAACGCCAACTAAACTGATAATCGGGGGAATTCTCCCCTCTCCATTTGAAGGGAGAGGGTTAGGGTGAGGATTAATCAAAAACCAACAGAACACCAATCCCCATACTGCCGTCACCGGCGCCGTCGTAATGCTCCCCGCTTGCGCAAGAACGGCAGCCGAGAGGAGCCATGCCCCTGCGGCAACGATGCGGGCGCCGCGTGGGAGATCGCGCCCCATGTCCCACACGAGCCACACCGCCTGCACGACGATACTCGCGAGCAGAACGCGCCAGAGCATTTCCTGAAAAGGCAATGCTTCGGTCTGGCTCACGATCCACCGCAGCAGCGGAGGATGAGGATACGGGATATTGAGGAGCATCTTTGCCTCATCCGTCCGAACCCCGCCGAGCGATTGTAGCCATGCGAGGAGGATGGCGAGGAGTTCGAGACCGATGACCGCGCAGGAAGTAATCATAGACAAGAACGAAGGGCGCGATCAGTAAAGGAATACAAGTAACATTCCACAGGATCCTCCCCCCGCACATGCTGTCGGTGAAGAAAACGGAAGCCGTCACGATGCACCTCCTGGAGCTCGACATTGGAGAGAAGCCACCCACGCTCGTCACGGAAACGGAGGAGACTGCTCTGTACATTGGAACGCACTGCCCGATCGAAGTACAGGAGACGGAGTGACCATACACGCGGTACGAGAGCAAAGAAGACCGCAAGCACAACAAGAACACAGAAGAATGCCAGAATACGTCGTCGCAGGAGTAATGCGACAATCTGAGAAACAAATTGAAATTCCACACGGAGAGAAAGTTTACTTTTCCCCTTCCGTCGTACGCGGAAAACGAGAGGGATTTCCTGCACGCACGTACCGGGAGGAATCATCGCGAGAATTTCGAGAAGGATCTTGAAACCCTGTGGTCGGAGGGTATCCGCAAGGGAAGAAAAAAGTTGATGATTCACTGCGAAGAAACCACTCATGGGATCCCGCACGCGCCGCGGACACACGAGCCATGCCAAGCCCGTCGCGATGTAACTCGCCACATGCCGCGCACGCGCCCATCCCTCTACGCTGCCGCCCGGCACATAGCGCGATCCTATCGCAAGCGCGGCGCCGGATTGCACGGCTGCATACAGGCGCGGGAGAAGGTCCGGATCGTGCTGTCCATCGCTATCCATGACCGCAAGAATATCGCCCCGCGCCATGCGGAATCCTTCGAGCACCGCGGAAGAAAGCCCGCGGCGCCCCACCCGCCGCAGGACGCGAAGGTACGGACGATCTCTCGCACAACGCTCGGCAACTTCCCACGTCCGGTCGGGCGAGTCGTCATCGACGACAACCACCTCGAAAGGAATATCGCCAACGGCACCATCGATCTCTTCGAGCAGCCCAGGAAGGTTTTCGGCCTCGTTATACGTGGGAATGATGAGCGAAAGCACGAGAATACCGTAGCGGAGATCCATGAATCTCCGCTACGCTCAAAGGGTGAAAATTCTCGTTACTGGCTCTTCCGGCACCATCGGCACACGCCTCTGCGAAAAACTCCTCGCCTTGGGGCACGACGTCCACGGAATGGACCGGAGGCCAAACACTTGGAATAAGGATATTCAGCGCATGACAACGCACATCGACCTCCTCAATTGGAACGACCTACGACCTACAACCTACGACCTACAACCTGACATCGTCGTCCACCTCGCCGCCAACGCCCGCGTCTACGACCTCGTAGAGGACCCGCGCCGCGCGCTCGAGAACATGACAACGACGTTCAACATCCTCGAGTGGGCACGACTCTACGGCATCCAGCGCTTCATCTTCGCCTCATCGCGCGAAGTATATGGAAACTACAAACTATGTACCACACCCATAGCGGAAGAGAATGCTCGTATCGAGCACTGCGAGAGCCCCTACACCGCCAGCAAAATCGCCGGCGAGGCGCTCGTCCAGGCGTACACCCGCTGTTATGAACTCCACCACATCATCCTCCGTTTCAGCAACGTCTACGGAATGTACGACGACAGTGATCGCGTCGTCCCACTTTTCCTCCGCCGGGCGCGTAAAAACGAACCGCTCGCCGTCTTCGGCGAAGAAAAATGCCTCGACTTCACCTACATCGACGATACCGTCGCCGGCATCATCGCGGCAATCGAAAAATTCGATACGGTAAAAAATGACACATATAACATCGCAAACGGCGCCGGCACGACGATCGTCCACCTCGCGGAGAAAATAAAAGAACTCACGGCATCGTCATCATTAGTTACGGTTGGGGAAAGCCGCACCGGCGAAGTCATCCGATACGTCGCCGATGTCAGCAAAGCAAAAAAAGTCCTGGGATACGCCCCACAAACCTCTTTCGTAGACGGCATCCGAAAAACGGTGGAGCGGTACAGTAAAGTATCCCCTCTCCCCGCGGGAGAGGGTTAGGGTGAGGGGCTACCGTTTTTCTTCATGATAGCTCATTTCCAAATTGATCCCCCATAGATTCTTCTTATCCGTCCGTCTCTCCACGATGTTATCCACCGCTGTCATCGCCGTGAGCATGGAGTGGTCCTGATTGTTATACCGGTGCATGCCGTTGCGGCCGAGGAGGAAAAGATTGGAAACCCCGCCGACATAGTCGCGCACAACCGAGAGCTGGTCGTAGCTCCCCCAGTACGCTGGATACGCCTTCGGCATGCGGAGAACGCACGCATCGAGAATATCCTCCCGACGGAGGAAGCCGATGGCTTCCATCTCGCGAATCCCAAGATCGATGAGCTCTTTATCCGGTTGCACCCAGAGATCACCACCCTCGTTCACGAAATACTCGAGCCCGATCCACACCGTGCTTTTCCGATCCGCCACCATGTACGGGCTCCAGTTGTTGAAGATTTGCACACGACCTACTCGAACCCCTCCTTCCTGAATATAAATCCAATTGTCTGGAATCTGAGACTGAGACTCCTTCCCCCTCTCCTGCACATGGAGTTTCCGCAGGAGCAACCCCACCGTGAGGAAATCACGATATTGCAATCCCTCCGCAACCTCCACCACACAATCGGGTGGCCGAGGATGGATCATCCCGATGAGATGCTTGATCGGCATCGTGGAGAAGAAATAGTCACAGGCGACTTCTTCCCTCGCACCACTCTCGACATCTTCCACAGTTACCGATTCCACTGTGTCACCCTGAGAAAAATTTTTTCTCAGCATGACACGTTGGCTTTCTGCGTTCCGCATCTTCACTCCAACAACCCGTCTTTTCAGTACCACCTCCCCTCCACACTGCCGAATGTGCTCGGTCACTGTTTCCCACATCTGCCCCGGGCCGAACTTCGGGTAGTAGAACCGCGTGATGAGGCTCGTCTCGCACTCCTGCTGCGCCTTCTGAAAATCGCTGCTGACGAGGTCTTTCACTGCATGGAGCAGTGCCCTCTTGAGAGAGAGCCCCTTCACCCGCTGCGCCCCCCAATCCGCACGGATCCGACTGCAGGGCACTCCCCACACCTTTTCCGTGTACGCCTCGAAGAACGTCCTGTAGAGGCGGTCGCCGAAGCGGTTCCGATAAAAGGCATCGAGGTATGTTTCGTCCTTCATGGGAAACAGCTGTCGCCAAACGTACGAAAGACCTATGAGAATGGTATTCAGAAGCCCCAGCCTCCGCGCGACCGTGAGGGTAATGCCAATGGGATAGGGGAAAAAATTCTTCCGATAGAAAATGCGGGACGCCCTGGGACGCTGAAGCATGACGCGGTCTTCCTTCTCCGGATCCATCCCATCAACCGCATACTCCACCTCGTGTCCTTTCTCAATGTCGTCCGCCGCCGGCTTTCCCTGAGGCGGGAGAATGTTGAACCACCACTGCATGACGCGGTCGCTCTTACTGAAAAAACGATGCCCGCCGATATCGATGCGATTGCATTTGTAATTGTAGGTCTGCGCAATCCCTCCGATCGCATCCGTCGCCTCGTACACGATCGGCCGTATGTCCGTCCGCTTGAGGAGTTCGTACGCCGCCGTGAGTCCCGCAGGGCCGGCACCGGCAATGATGGCTATCTTCCTTTCCACAACATAAGTTTAGCGCTTCCCCCTCTCCCCATGGGAGAGGGCAGTGTGAGGAATACCAATTGTGGTGCAAGAGAAATTTTTGTATAACAACACCCATGCGATGCCGCGCGGAACCATACCGAATCAAGATGGTGGAGCCGCTTCCGCGGACGACGGAAGAGGAACGGCACGCGTGCATCGTGACAGCGGGGTACAACACGTTCCTCCTCCCATCGAACGCAGTCACGATTGACCTCCTCACGGACAGCGGAACAAATGCGATGAGTGCGCAGCAATGGGCTGGGATGATGGTGGGTGATGAGGCCTATGCGGGGGCAGTGAGCTTCACGCACCTGGAGGAAGCTGTGCGGGATGTCTACGGCTACCGCCATATCGTCCCCACGCACCAGGGACGCGGGGCGGAACACATCCTTGCGAAACTGCTCATCAAGAACGGCGACGTGATCCCCGGGAACATGTACTTCACGACGACGCGTCTCCACCAGGAACTTGCCGGTGGCACGTTCTGCGATGTCATCATCCCAGCGGCGCATGTTCCCACGAGCACGCACCCCTTCAAGGGAGACGTCGACATTGCCGCTCTCCGCGCGCTCATCGCGGAGTGCGGACCGCAGCGCATCCCCTACCTCTCCATTGCCGCAACGGTGAACATGGCCGGCGGCCAGCCGATCTCCCTCCGCAATCTCCGGGAAGTGCGCGCCGTGGCGCAAGATCACAGGATTCGCGTCATCCTCGACATCGCCCGGATCGCGGAGAATGCGTTCTTCATCCAGCAACGGGAACCGGGTTGCGCCGGCAAAACGGTGCGCGCCATCGTGCGCGAACTCTGCGACCTCTCCGACGGCGCTGCAATGAGCGCCAAGAAGGACCCTTGCTGCAATATCGGCGGGTTTTTGGCGCTCAATGATCCGCTTCTCTACGAAGAGGCCTGTCGGCTCGTCGTCATCTACGAAGGCCTCCACACGTACGGCGGTATGGCGGGGCGCGACATGGAGGCGGTTGCCATCGGCATCCGGGAGTCCGTCGACGATGATCACATCCGCGCGCGCGTTGAACAGGTGGCCTACCTCGGCGATCAACTTCGCACCACCGGCATCCCTCTCGTCCTCCCAGTAGGAGGACACGGCGTCTACATCGATGCAAAGCGCTTCCTCCCCCATATTCCCCACGACGCATTTCCAGCCCAGACCCTTGCGGCCGCAGTGTACGTCGACTCCGGCATCCGGACGATGGAGCGCGGCATCGTCTCGGCGGGGAGGAATCCCGCAACGGGAGATCATTACTATCCAAAACTGGAGCTCGTGCGCATCGCGATTCCCCGGCGGGTGTATACCAATGCCCATATGGATGCTGTTGCGGAGTCCGTCGCGCGGGTCTTCGCGCAACGAGAAGACCTTCATGGTCTCCAGATGATTGTGGAACCGAAATACCTCCGCTTCTTCCAGGCCCGGTTCAAGCCGCTTTCGTTCACCCTCCCCCTCTCTTCCGAAACACAAACCCGTGCGACAGGGCATAGTTCCAGAACGCGATGACGGCAATCGCACACACCTTCGCCAACATGTAGTGGACACCGGACCAATAGAGAAACGAGGCGATGCCCACATTGAAGAGAAAGCCCACCCCGTAGACGAGGAGGAACCGCAGAAACTGCTCCCGGTGACGACGCTCGTGATTGCGGAATGTGAAGTGTTTGTTCGCAAAGAAGACGACCACGAGGGCCACACTCGTCGAGCCGACGTATCCGAAGTACGGCGTGAGGCCGAGCATCTGAACGAGGAGATAGAGGAGAGAGAAATCGACGGTCGCCCCGATCCCTCCGCACACGGCGAAGCGCAGCCCCTGACTCACATGCTGCCGCACAAAGGGGTGATGGAAAAGAGAACGCATGAGAATAGGGTAACAGACACGTTCCTACATATCCCTCGACTACGCTAGGGATGACACAGGAACCCCAACTTCCCCCCTCGCCCCCAGCTCCACCCCGAGCGCCTTGCAATCTGCTTCCAGCATAATCTTCGAGAGTTCTTCCACTGTGGTCTTCGGCTCCCACCCGAGCACCCGGCACGCCTTCGCGGCATCACCGCAGAGACCGTCAACTTCTGTTGGACGGTAGTAATACGGATCCACCGCAACAATGGTCTTCCCGTTCCGTGTGTCGACATACGTTTCGCTTCGCCCCTCTCCCTGCCGCTCGAAGGGAATACACGCATGACGCAGGCACATCTCCAAGAATTCGCGCACGGACACGGAACACCCCGTGGCGAGGACGTAATCGTCCGGCACAGGATGCTGCAACATGCGCCACATGCCTTCGACGTACTCCGGTGCATACCCCCAATCCCGCTTCGCCTCCAGGTTGCCGATGAAGAGACACTCCTGCTGATGAGCCAGGATCTTCGCAAGGGTCATGGTGATTTTGCGCGTGACGAAGTTCTCCCCCCTCCGCGGGGATTCGTGGTTGAAGAGAATGCCATTCACCGCGAACATGCCATACGCCTCACGGTAGTTGCGTGTAAGGTGGAACGCGTACGCCTTCGCACACGCGTACGGACTGCGTGGGTAGAAGGATGTACTCTCATCCTGCATAGACGTCACCGCTTTACCAAAGAGCTCACTCGAGCTTGCCTGATAAAATCTACCGGTCGCGCCGAGAGTCCGGATCGCCTCGAGGAGTCGCGTTGTTCCGAGGGCGGTGACATCCCCCGTGTACTCGGGTATTTCGAAGCTGATCCCAACATGCGACTGGGCCGCGAGGTTGTAGACCTCATCGGGTTGTGATTCCCGAAGGACTCGGAGGAGGGAATTGCTGTCGCAGAGATCTCCGTAGTGGAGACGAATGGGGCGATCCGGCGTATTCATGTCCGAGAAGAGATGTTCAATCCGTCCTCGGTTGAAAGTCGATGCCCTGCGAACGAGCCCATGGACCTCATACCCCTTCTCGAGGAGAAGTTCCGCAAGGTACGAACCATCTTGACCCGTAATGCCGGTGATCAGTGCTCGTTTGGCAGACATAAGAACACGCTTAGGCACGCGTCACTCATAGTATCAGCACTATTTCCCGTACACTAGCCAAAATCTGCCGCCATCGTGAACAGCAGAATAGGAGAAATGCGGCATCAATGTACAAGGGAACCAAGAAAAATTGCCAGGAAAGGGCGAAGACTTCCCGATACTGAAGAAAGAAGTAGAACCACTGGAAATGAAGGGTTGCGAGCGTGAGTGGAACCCACACCCTCGCACGGGAGAGGAGAGGAATACTCGCGACGATGAGAAGGAGCACCCCCGCCTCCATGTAGAAGTGATCCATATGATCGAGGAGGGCATTCATCACGAAACCGGCGACGGCGCCGAGGAGGAGCGCCGGTGGCAAACGGCGATCGGTGAACACGTTGCGGGAAGAGAGGAGGGCGTAGAGACCTATAAACATAAGGACGGGACTCGTGTGGAGGAGATTCCCGGGACCGGTCTTCGAAGGATCGGGGAAGTAGTAGTTATGAACGGAGAAGAGCATCTGCAACGCATGGGCGATGTTGAGGAAGAACCGTTTTCCGAAATGGAAGACCGAGAGAATGCCGACGTCGGCATGGGTCCCCACGAAAACGCGCCCGGCCTGAACGTACTGGATGGCGATATAGGACGCGCAAAGAAGCGCAATGCTGCCGAATACCGCCGCGCATGCCGCAGAGCGCCGCCGCCGGCGCAGGAGAACCCAGAGAAACGGAACCAGTGCGATGGCAAACGGCTTCGTGAGTATGACGAGACCGAACGGAACGACGACCCACAATGATCCACGCGCGGCAACGGCAACGGACAACAGCATGAGCCCCCAGTACGCCGGCCCGGTCCATCCGCGTAGGGCAACGAACGACACAAACGGCATCATCGCAATGATCGATGCTAAAATGATGCCATCAACCGACGAGCGAAACAGTCGTGCTCCTGCAAGATAGGCGATCAGCGGCAACGAAACAGCCCAGACCCGGAGCATGTCAATCTGAGCAATTTGCGAGCGGGAGAACAGATACCACGGCACAGCGAAAACATCGGACCCATGAAACCCGGGAATACGGAGATTAATCCGGCCGCGTGCGAGAGCTTCAACGAACTGCTGGTAGTAAAAATGATCGTCCTGCGGGAACGGGGTTGCGGAAAAGAGACTGAATGCCATGACGCCCATAAGACCGCCGATGTAGGCCCAGACCACCAACGTCGATCGCGTCGTCATACCCATCGAGAATACTCTATACTTCCCACTGTCGCATGCATAAGCCACCTCTCTGTATTGTGGGACTCGGCTACGTCGGCCTCCCCCTCGCCGCCGCCTTCGCGCGGAAGGGGTACGCCGTCTACGGATACGATATCAACCGCCAACGCATAGAGGACTTGCAACACGGCCATGACAGAACAAGAGAGCTCTCTGCGGAAGAACTGAACAGCGTCCGGATCACCTACAGCGATGACCCAACGGTCATCAAAAAAGCGTCTGTTGTCATTGTGGCCATGTCGACCCCCGTCGATAGTGAGAATAAACCGGACCTGTCCATGCTCGAGCACGCGACGCATGCAGTCGGTCAACATCTGCAGAAAGGGGCAATCGTCGTCTATGAATCGACGGTGTACCCGGGTGTGACCGAGGATATCTGCGGACCGATCCTCGAACGAGCATCGGGGCTGCGGTGCGGTGTGGATTTCACGTTGGGCTACTCCCCCGAACGCATCAACCCGGGAGACAAAACACACACGGTCGACACAATCATGAAAATCGTCGCGGGGCAGGACGCGAAGACGGCGGATGCCCTCGTCGACCTCTATGGCTCCATCGTCTCTGCCGGGATCCACCGTGCGCCGTCCATCAAAGTCGCAGAGATGGCGAAAGCCATCGAGAACGCCCAGCGCGACCTTAACATTGCATACATCAACGAGATTGCCATGATGTGCGCGAAGCTGGGGATAGCGAGCAAGGACGTCCTCGACGCCGCGGCGACGAAGTGGAATTTCCTCCGCTTCGCCCCCGGGCTCGTCGGCGGCCACTGCATCGGCGTCGACCCGTATTACCTCGTCGAGAAGGCGCGGCAGCTCGGGATACACACGCACGTCATCACGGCTGGCCGGGCGACGAACGAAAGCATGGGCTGCTTCGTCGCGGAACAGGTCATGGCGGCCCTCCACGGAACAACAGCCCCCGGAGTCCTCGTCCTCGGCCTCACATTCAAAGAAAACGTCCCCGACGCGCGCAACAGCAAAGCGGGGGACGTGGTGAAGCGCCTGGTGGCGGCGGGGTTCGCCGTTGACGTCCACGACCCCTACATTCCCGCGGACACGCTCCGCAAGAAAGGCTGGAACCCCGGTCCCGCCAAAGACCCCTACGATGCGGTCATCCTGCTCGTCCCCCACAAGGAATATCTCGCGGACATCCCCGGTTTCATCACCAACGCCACAAAGAACGGAGGATTGGTCTACGACCTCAAATCTGTCCTGGACCGGAAAAGCATAGAAAAGACAGGGAGAATCTACCTAGCATTATAGAAACATACGTGCCGAAGGCAGGCTCTGCCTGCCTGGAGGCACACCGCCAAGGGAAAGGATGGTCCATGGAAGGAAAACCGAAGGTTTGCCTTCCATGAAAGCTTCAGAATTCCACCTGGTGCTTCGCATCGAAGAATTCGGCGTCCTCCACTCCTTTTTCTTTGCGGAGAATTTCCAGGAGCGCGAGCGAGCTCTCCCCGCGCTTCGGGCGGACGCCGTACGTGAATTCCATGCGTTCCAAATGCGCGTGCGCGCTGAGGAGACGGAAACCTGCGCTGTGTTCCTGCAGGACTTCCTCGTAACCGGCCGTCTGCACGCCCGCATGCCCCTCGCCCTTGCACATGAGCCGGAGAATGCTCTCATGGGTATGCGTCATGCCAAAATTCAACCACGTGAGCAGGAGAATGACGCCGCACACGGCGGCGGTCACGAGGAGGGCGAGAACGTAGAGCTGCGCCCCCATCGAAAGACCGACAACGAGGACGAAGAGGATGTACGCCATGTCCTTCGGATCCTTCACCGCCGTGCGGAAGCGGATGAGGGAAAAAGCGCCGAGCAGGCCAACCGCCCGGATGATGCTCCCGCTCGCGATCATCATGACGGCGGACCCGAGCATCCCGAGAAGGACGAGGGAAAACTGGAACGATTGGGAATAGCTCAAGCCCCGGTGCGTTGACCGGTAGACGAACGCGATGATCAGGCCGAGGAGGAAGCTCCCGAGAAGCGCAATACCCACGGTGACGGGATCGATGCCGAGACCGAGGGAAACATCGGGGATAACCGGTTGCATCGGAGGGAAGTGTACTGGAGAGGCGCCTCAGAAGAAAGACGCGACGGGACGCAGTATGGAGACCGGAACGCCGGAAAAAACCTCACGAAGCGAAAGGACGGTGACGGCATACTTGGAGAACGCGGTGCGCGCCAGATTGAAATCTTGAATGGCGGCATGGAACCAGGAGGGAACGGCGTGGTTCCACTTGAGTTCGATGACGCTGTAGCCGATGAGGCAGCGGTGGAGAGGCACGGGTCCGAGGAAGCGCGCCGGCCGCCAGAACCCCGCGAGATCCCGATCAACGGTGATGCGGAAGCGCCGGTCATGGCGGGCGACGAAAGGAATCCGCAGGTACCGCACCAGCGCCGTCGGTTGGAGATTGTACCGACGGTGGAGGATGTTCGCCTCCGCGGTCACGCGGGCATCCGCTTCGATGCGGTGGAGGAGATGCGACAGGAGATCTTCCGTCGGAGCGTGGCTGACGCGGCCGACGGAAAGAGCAAGCCGGTCCTTGGAAACGACGAAATCATGGCGACGCTTGATTTCGAGAAAGCAGGATGCGCGTTCCGAGAATTCCTCCCCGTACGTGCGCAAGCGCAATTTCCTACGGGAAAGGAGCCCGGCATCCTTTTCCGCCAGCGCATGGAGGTCTATGGAATCGAAGTAGAGAGACGTCACGGGATACTGCGTCTGCCCCTGCCCCGAAGCAACGAGAAACGGATCCACCTCCGTGTACGGGGCAATCCGCTCGAGAAAAGAAGGCACAAGACGATCTGGCAGAAGATACTTCACTTCCATCCGGCGGAAGTGGAGCGGCGACGCGGCCGCCGAACGACGGGAGAGACGAATCATGTCATTCAATGGTAATGGTCGACCCGCTGAACGCTTCGGATTGGACGGCATTCCCATCGAAAGAACTCTGCCGGACGAGAATGGATGCGGGACCGAAAATAGGCTTCTTGGTGTAGGCGGAGAGGGCGACCTTGTTCCCGATGAATCGCACGCGCTCGACGGTCGCCTCCGAACTGTCCTTTGCGGCAACGCCGATCGCACACCCTTTGAGCGTGGAATCCAGAATCGTGGCATGTGACCGCTCCCCGACAGAGACGCACTTGTCGCCGGCGCCGTCCACGGTGATATTCCGAAAAATCGCAGTCGCCCACGAGAGATCAATCCCATCGCCGCCGTTACGGCGGAAAATGACGCGCTCAATAGACCCGGATGGAGGACTGTCCGCATCGTACCCGTCGGAAGCGTTGTCCTCGAACAGCGCATCGGCGACGTCGGCAGGTACCCCTTTCGTGTTCAGCGCATCATCGCCGCGGGCTTCGCGAAATGTCGCGTGACGCACAGTCACGGGGCTGCCGTGGAACGCGACCATGCCGGACGCGAAGATGCCGTTGAGAAAAGCCTCGCCGCCGCCGCGAAACTCAGCCCACTCCATGCGGCTCGGACCATCGGCGTTCGCAACGAGGAAAACCCCCCACGGATTCCGCGTCGCGGGTTCGAAAATAATCGGCGCACTCTCCGTTCCCGTCACGTCGACAGGGGCATACGAAAGAAGCGTGACGCCGCTCCCCATCCGCACGCGGGTTCCGGGAGCAATCCGTAATCGGACAGTCGAAGGAACGATCACCGTCTCCGAAAACACCGGAGACCCGGCAAGCACAACGTCATGCTCGCCATCGGGACGGAAGGCGACATTGCGCCGAAGAAACTCTGCACGCGAGGCATACGCCTCCGGCAGGCGGGAGAACGTTGCGTCATCAACGACAACATCGCGAATCACCTGCGCCCTCTCTCCAGTGACGGCATTCCGAAGATCGATATGTAGCGGGAGATCCTTGGACCC
>Ga0209542_10000530_pt1 | contig 91884 bp, 100 predicted proteins | sample RifCSPhighO2_01_FD_184028 | JGI IMG/M metagenome (GOLD analysis project Ga0209542, IMG submission 184028) | Soil microbial communities from Rifle, Colorado - Rifle CSP2_plank highO2_0.1 (SPAdes) (version 2) | ecosystem: Environmental > Terrestrial > Deep subsurface > Rock core/Sediment ...
GCGCAGAACGATTGCTTAATACTAGACCTAGAAAGCGGCTTTCCTATCAAACGCCGAACGAGGTTTTCTCTACAAGTTGATATGCGCTTTGGTTGTTAATTGGCGAGTGCACTGCCTATTTCCCTTTGATATCTGCTCACGTCATCGGGAGTGCAGATTGGTGGATGCGTGTTTGGCATCACAAGGGCGTACGAGAACTGGTCGGCAGTATGCCGAACAACTTGTTTCAGCATGTCGCCTTGTCTGAAATGCACGTGCATATCAAACGGTTTTGGAATTACAAGCGTTGTCATGGGGGGGATTCCTTAGAAAAGTTCACGAGCAGCGCGGATGATACGTTTCATCCGCCAAGGACGAAGAATAGCAACAGATCCGATTTGGACACCATTAGCACCAGCGATTTTTGCTTGGCGTACTGCCCAAGCAGAATCAACTCCACCGCACGCCCAAATTGGTTTCGTAAGGCCGCAACTTCGTGCATTCCTAATCCAATCACAAACGATTGGCAGGAGCGGCCATCCAGATAATCCGCCGCCGCCAAGATCGGCGAGCGGGGATTTTTCAGATCCGAATAATCCATACCAATCAATCTTGTCGGGGAGCATTCCCCAAGGGATTGTATTGGATATAGTAATGGCATCGCACGCAGGATGTTTCGAAACGCGAGCAACTGCCATTGGCGGAACCGTTGCATTAAATTTGCATTGCAGGGGAATATTGAGCGATGCGGCAATGTCGAGTGCCAAACTTGTTTCGTTGATCAATTCAAACGGGTTAAGCCCTGCATTCGGGCAAGAGAAGTTCATCTCAAGCCCTACGGGCCCAGAAAAGTCAGCGAGATGTTGGTGGAATAACTTCACGAATGTCCCAAGTTCTTGCAGTCGTTCATCTATGGTGCTTTTGACTGACATGAACGAAATAAAGAAGGGTCTAGTTCGCATTTGCCATCCTTGTTTTCCGAAGAGGGTGTATGCACCGGGGCCGGAAAGTCCAACTGCATTCAGAAGCACTCCTTTGAATGGTTTCACGATAATACATTTCGGTTGATATTCTTTTGGTGTAATACCATCTTCTTTGAGCGGCATATTTCCTGGGCGTTCATCAAGCGTTGTCGTTTTTGCGACAAAGCCGCAACGATCAAACGTCAGTCCCGCATACTTCCAGTATGCGTGGTATGGATATCCTTCACCAAAGAAGCCTTGGGCTCCTGATGCATTGCATATTGCCGGGAATGAAATTCCTCGCAACTCTACCACTCCGCTTTCTTCTAGCATGGCCTCCTCGCTTTCTAGTTTGATATATTCAATTGGGAAAGGGCGACTTCTGTAGGCTTTATACTGAACAAAAAGCAGCAAAAAAGCAAAGACTTGGTGATAGGGGTTTTCCTGCTATACTTGGCGTTATGCAACTCATTGCAGAATTTACTCAAACGTTGGCATCGTTTTCCAGTACCGTACCGTTGCCGCTGTTTGTAACACTTGCCGCATTTATAGAAGAGGTGATTGCGCCTATTCCGTCACCATTTGTGATGACTATATCTGGCTCGTTGATTGCAGCCCAAGGCCAAGGGTTACTATTCCTTGCTGCAATGGCGGTACTGGGGGCATTTAGTAAGACTGTAGGCAGCTACATTATCTATTTCATTGCCGATAAATTAGAGGATGTTGTTATTAATAAATTTGGAAGATTTTTGGGTGTTTCGCATGCTGATACGGAGGGGATTGGGAAGATGTTCGGCAAAGGGATGCGCGATGATGTAACTATTTTCCTCATGCGGGCAATTCCTATTATGCCAACAGCTCCAGTGTCTGTAATTGCGGGTATTCTAAAATTCGACCTTAAAACATATTTGCTCGCGAGTTTTGGGGGCCTCATTGTGCGCAATCTCTTTTACCTCTATCTTGGCTATATCGGAATTGGGGCACTAGAATCTATCAATGACAACCTGAAAAGTCTCGAAACAATTGGCTATGTGGTGTTGTTCCTCTTATTGGCAGGGCTAACTGTATGGTTCTACAAAAAAAGACGAGCTGGAGACCACACTAAAATGTTTGATAGGGGAGAAGAAGCAAAAACAGAAAAATAGCCCTATTTCTTTGAGGTTATTTCTTCAAAGAGTCGCAAATAATTATCTACCATAATATCTTCTGTAAAGCGCTCCATTACAGCTGCGCGACAATCCTCGCGCCGTATAGTTGGGATGTCTGACAACTTTTCCAATACCTCATTGAGCGTGTCGACCACGAAACCAGTTCTACCGCTATCTATAATTTCCGGCATAGAACCTTTATTAAGAGCAATTACGGGCGTTCCGCTTGCCATAGCCTCAATTACTGATAGGCCAAAAGGTTCAGCAAAATTAATGAGATGCAAAAGAGCGTACGCCCCTCCTAGGATTTCCATTTTTTTCTTTCCGCCAACAGAGCCGATGTATTCAACTTGAACACCATCCAGGTGGGGTGCAATTTTCTCATTAAAGTATTCTTGGTTTGGTGCAATACCAGCTAATACCAATTTCATGCCAAATTGTTTGGCGATACTGATTGCTTCGGCAGCGCCCTTGTCGTGATCGATTCGTCCAAAAAGAAGTAGGTATTTTCCTGGATTCATCTGAAATGGATAATCAGAAACGCGAATGCCATGATAGATAGTTGCTGCGTATGTAATGTCGGGATGGCGGGCCGCATTACTAATGGCTACGTAATGGCTAAATGGATTGTATTGTTTGTATATTTCCAATGCAAGGGGTTGGGTATCAAAATCAATACGTCCGCTATGTATAGTTGTTACAATAGAGGATTGGATGTGGGGAGAAAAATACAAGGGCGCAAAATTCATGTTATTATGAATAATGTCGAAATTATTCGCCTGATCGAGGCAATGAGCGATATGGAGGTATTCCCAGTAGCGGGCATTTTTTTGGATATCTCCTGAGCCATCAAACTTGTCTTCCTCGGTACCACTAGGAACAATAGCCTCTAGTCTTGCGCTGGTAATGGAATCTTGGGTGGCAAACAGCGTAACATCTTTGCCCCTTGCATGAAGCCCTTCAGCTATAGATGAGGAAAAAAACTCCCACGGCCCGTAGTGTCGCGGGGGGGTGCGCCAAGAGGATGTGGATAGAACGGCAACTTTCATAGTGTGAAGTATATACGTTGTATGATACTTTTTCACTATGACTCAACTTCGAGCTACGCGCTCCCCAAACGAACCTATTATTATCCCTCGTGCAGATAACCTGTATTGGTGGGAGCGTAACGGAATTTTTAATGCAGGTGCTACGGAATACAAGGACAATATTATGTTGATTTATCGAGCATACGATGACTATCGAATGTCTCGGCTTGGGCTCGCTACAAGCAAAGATGGTGTTACCTTCAAGCTATACGATCACCCCATTATTGATACCGACCCTACTGATGAGTTTGAGCGTATCGGTATCGAAGACCCTAGAGTAACGAAGATTGATGATACATATTACATTGTGCATACCTCAGCTTCATACAAAAAGATTGGGGAAGTGTCAGATGTGAGCCTGAATGATTACATTCCGTGGCGGGTGCGCACAGGAATGCATAGCACAAAAGACTTTAAGCATTTTATTCACCATGGAGTTGTGCTGCCCGATGTGCCAGCGAAAAACGCATCCCTGCTTCCAGAAAAGGTCGATGGCGCATTTGCAATGTTGTATAGGGAATTTGTTGCGGACAGCGAAGTCTTGAAGATTAGTTTTACGCATGATTTCGTATCGTGGTTTGGAGCTAAGGATATACCTTGGCCTGCAAAAGAAGATTGGACGGGCTTGAAGTTTGGCTTAGGTTCGCAGCCAATTAGTCTACCTCAGGGGTATCTGATAGTATCTCACGGTGTTGACATGAAGGGGGAGTATCGATTAGGGCTCATGCTGTTTGATAAAACAGACCCAAGCAAATTACTATGGCATACAGGTCCAATACTAGAGCCAGAAACGCCATATGAAAAAGTAGGGTTTGTACCCAACGTTGTGTATACCTGCGGCGCGTTGGTTCGGGGGGACGAACTTTGGATTTACTATGGTGGCGCCGACAGGGTTATTGGACGTGCTATTCTTTTAGTAAAGGATATTACGCAAGCGATTGCGGAGGGGTAGGCAGCGGCTTTTTCTTCGCAATAAGGGTTCGGAACAGGCTTAAATGGCTTTGGGCAACGTTTGGCCAGGTCATTAGGCGGCCAAAGCGATAGGCATTTGCTTCTATAGCTTCTTTCTTCTCGGGGTGTTGTACAAGGTCAAGCACAGCGTTTGCAATAGCCGTGGAATCACGAAATGGCACCAAGACACCTCGGTCATCGGCAAGCATCTCTTTAGAATAAATATATGGAGTTGAAATACACGCCTTACCCGCACCTATGGCATACGCCAAAGCACCCGAGGTTACCTGTTGGGGTTCGAGATACGGCGTGATGTAGATATCGATAGTTTTGAGCCAGTCAATTAATTCTGGTAATGGCAAGTACTCATTCACAAAGCGTACATTGTCAGCGATGTCGAGTTCACGAATACGCTTTTTTAAAAAATTGCGGTACGACTCGCCCTTTTGCCGAACTACTTCGGGATGTGTTTGTCCGATAATAACATAGAGCACTTCAGGGACGGTCTTTTTAATCTCCGCCACTGCTTCGAGCGCATACTCTATTCCTTTGTTGCTATCAAGCAAGTTAATGTTGCCGAGAACAAGCCGGTTACTCATTTTGCGCTTTCGTTTATGGGCGTAGGCAGAGTTAAAGGGAATATCAGGAACGCCATGGGGAATAACAACAATCTTGTTTCGAGGTATTCCATAGTGCTTCACTAGGCGGTGAGCAATATCTTCCATCATAACAACAACAACCTTGGATTTTTCAGCGATTCTGCGCAAGATCTCCGCTTGCTTCCCCGTGTAGTCAGTAACTACCGTATGAAATGTTGTGACCAATGGAACTTCCAATGCCTCTACAAAGGGTAAGATATATTCTCCGCATTCGCCGCCGAAAAGGCCAAATTCATGTTCGAGCGATACTATGTCTGCATGAGACTGGTTTACGTATTCGGCAGCCGTTAGGTATGTTGATAGGTCGTTGTGAGTGATTTTAAACTTAGCTTCCCAGGGGTATTCAAGGCTTTCTTCTGGGTGATTAATAACTAGTATCTCGGCCAACGAGCGGGTATTCAGCAGGTTAATGGCATTTGTAAGGTCTTTGGTATAGGTGGCTATGCCGCATTTACGGGGGATATAAGAAGAAACGTAAATCACGTTTACGCGACGTTGCTGTTTTGTAATGATTTGCTGAAAGTTACTCATACGTTTTGACAATAGCAATAAAGTACCATATAATAAATAATTATGCAACTGCAAAAAGAATTGCTTGATCACTTTAAAGCGATGATGGGGCCACATGGGTTGTATCAGCATGCAACTATTCGGGAGCCGCTTTTATCCGAAGGATACTGTACAGACGATAACGCGCGTGCAATGCAGATGCTGGTTCGGCTTACACCACTAATTTCTTCTGACCTAAAGCCTATTGTCCAAACATTGTTTCAGCGTTGCTGGGATTTTATATGCCAAGCTCAAATCCGACCTGGGTATTTCACTAACTTTCGCAGTGCAACAGGGGAGTGGTTGCCGCAGGGCTTGGTAGAATCTGAAGATATGTATGCGCGTTTAATACGAGCATTGGTTGAAGTGATGCATTCTCCTGCATACGCTCATTATCACGCTGAAGCCGCAAGCATGCTTGAGCCGTTGCTCACGCGTGCTTCCGAAATGAACGCACCTCGATTTTGGGCGGAGTATTTGATTGCGACCAAAGATATGCCGAACTCAGACCCTAAAGCACTGCAAACGCTGGTAAGCCTATGGGAGCAGAATGCATCAGAAGATTGGCCCTGGTTCGAGTCAAGTATGACATACGCAAATGCGCTATTCCCGCATGGCTTACTATGCGCACTTCATAAAAAGAATGATGAGCATACTGAGCGTATTCTTCATCAAAGCGCCCGTTTTGTTATCAGCTCCACTATTCGTAACGGCATATTTATTCCCATTGGAAGTAACGGATGGTATCCGAAGGGTGGAGCTCCATCAGCAGATAACCAGCAGGCCATCGAGGCAGGTGTAATGCTTGATTTTATGATCGACTATCAGCGTGCGTATCCGGATCGTGTACGAGTAGAAGATATTGCAGCTGTGTATTTATGGTTTTTCGGGAAAAATACGAACAGTGTACTCATGGCAGATGAAAAAACAGGAGCGTGCTTAGATGGAATTTTCCTTACGGGCCCTAACCTAAATAACGGGGCAGAATCTATGTTGGCGTACCAATGGGCAGAGATTCGACTCTATGAAGCATCGCAGGGTGTGCAGCAATATGTAGTAAAGCAGAAATCGCTTATTTCTTGATCATTCGTCTTCCGAGTAAGTTCGAAATCATAATTCCGATACACACAACAGCAAAATACCCCAGCATAATTTCTGTATAGCTTGCAGTAAGGCCGCGCCAGCCACCGAGGATAAGCGTGGAATACCACGATGCTGCGGAAACTGCGCCAGCAGAAAATACGATTGGCGATTTTTGACTGAACGCAGGAGTTGCATATGGTTTGCCGAGGCGTTTTGCAAATAAGGGGAGAACTACGCGATGTAGTACGAATCCGTTGGCAACTAAAATACATACTATTGTCAGCTTCGCCCACATTTTATCTAGGCTGTACGTATTTTGAACTGATCCGTATCCGGACATATATAAGAAGACAAATCCAAACCCGCTAATCAGTAAAATAAATAAGCCTATCCACACAACGTTCGCTACGGCCTTGAGTGTTGCAAAACCGTCCTTTGTTAATATTCCTTTGCTTGTAAATCTGAAAAAAAGGTAATCGCTTACCGTGGCTGCCCCAACACCAAGCGCCGTGCCAATGATGTGAAGAATAATAAGCGCATTTCGAATATCCATGCAAAAAGTATAACACGATAAAAGGGAGCAAAGAAAAATCCCGGCCAGGTGACTGGTCGGGTGTGAGAAAGATCAAAAGAGTTACGCGTGAATGTCCATCCACATTTGTTGAAATTCTGCGAGTGCCATTCCAACCAGTCTTTGGAAGATGGCATGATACTTATCCGAGGTTTCTTGCAACACAAGTGGTGGCACGAACAGTTTTCTGACGTAATCTTGGTCATCGGAATTGCATGGATCAAGTTTTGGTATTCCGAAGCCCTTGCCCCAATTGCGCAGATGCTGCTTGTCGTAGGATGGAGGCGAGGTGCCTGATTCGTTTGCGATTGCCCATTCGGCGCTATCCCAAAATCTGCTGGAGTCCGGAGTGCCAACTTCGTCGGCAAGCGTACCAACCTTCGCAAACTCAAACTTTGAGTCAGCAAGTAGAACACCTCGGCTTTCGGCGAATTGTGATATTGCTTGGAACGCAACGAGAGATTTGGTTGTAAGCCAGGTACCATGCTCTGCAATCACATCAGCAGTGGGAAGATGTTCATCGTGCCCCTCTAGTGCTTTTGTTGTGGGGGTAAAGATTGGCTCTGGTAGTTGGGAACCATCATGAAGACCATCTGGTAACCTAATTCCACATACATGGCCATGCTCTTTATAGCTAGCCCATCCAGAGCCTGTGAGGTAGTGGCGAACAATGCACTCTACAGAAAGCATGTCGAACTTTTTCACAACAATACATCGTTTTCGAAGTACGCCACTTTGGCGAAGTGTAGGCGGCAGGAACAGGTCAATCTCATTACCAAAGGCAACGAGGTGGTGAGCGAGACTACCTGGCAGCACCTCTGTGAGCCAGAAGATTGTCATCGCAGTAAGGATTTCTCCTTTGCCCGCAATTGTAGCCGGGATTACAAAGTCGAAAATACTCACGCGATCCGTCGCCATCACCAGCAGCAGGTCGTCGTGATTAGGGAGAATGTAGGTGTCCCGAACCTTGCCCTTGTGCGACAAGGTGAGACCAGCTTTTGCAAGTGCGGCGGGAATAGCAGCCTCGAGGATTCCTTGGGCTGTAGTTGCCATGAGAGGTACTCCTAGCGAAAAGTTCAAGAAAATTGGAAAGGGTACACGTAGGCACACTATATGTGTAAGGGGGCGCATGTTGCAAGTATATGCGTTGTCAACGGGTGGTTTCCTCTATAGTATGAGCAATATGACTGAATCAATATTGGAACCGGACCTTGTAGGGAAACTCTTTATGTTTGCGCACGATGCGCATACTAATCATAATCTGCGGGGCGAAGATCATGTTATTCGCAGAGGGTTATACCCGTACATTATCCACCCTATGTGGGCGGCCGGAACGCTTGTTGCAGATCCTACATTGCCGAAAGAAGAACGAATACTTGGGTATCAAATACTAGTTTTGCATGACGTGCTTGAAGATACTTCTATAAAACTGCCCGAATGGGTAAGCGAAGAAGTGAAATCCGGAGTGCAGGCGTTAACACATGACAATTGGGAAGAAGAACAAGATGCAGTTACACACTACACGCCCTTTTTAAAGCTTTTGAAACTCTGCGACAAAATCCAAACAATGTATGAACTTGCAATAGTAGATCCAAAAAAGGCACATGAATGGAAACAGTTAATTGAACGCTTAGTGGTTGATGTTGAGGCGCACTACGGCAAAACGCGCGTAGTCGTGATTGCAAAGGCACTGCTTGAAGATACGGACTGGTAGCGTCGCGCTCCCTTCTCCTGTTTTGGGAGAAGGTTAGCTTTGCCTTTGTGCAAAGCGCGGATGAGGGGAAGTGAATAGCAGCTAACGCCCCTCACCCCTGCCTGCCGGCAGGCAGGCTAGCCCTCTCCCAGAACGGGAGAGGGGAACGGCCAATTCTCACCCTCTCGCTACCACCGCGCCCCAGATTTGTGCGTTGGGAATACTTGGTAACACCGATGCCGCCGACGAAAGCGTTGAGCCCGTTGTGGTGACATCGTCTATGATAATTACAATGGATTTTTGCTGGACAAGAGTTTTGTACGCTTCTTCTGATATCGCTAACGAAAACGCATCTTTCATGTTTTCGCTTCGAAGCGTATGTGGCAAGTTTGCTTGCGAAGATGTGGAAACGGTGCGCTGTAGAATAGGCGCAACTTGAATATTGCAGATGCGCCCAATTACATTGGCGATATCTTCACTTTGGTTAAAGCCTCGTGTACGCTGGCGCCACGAATGTAGGGGGAGGGGGACAAGTACAGCGTGTTCTGATAGCTCTTGTATGGGCGCAATAGTTGTAATGCGTGGAATGAGGAGCGCTGCCATAATCTCTGCAAGTGGCCGGATGCCTTTAAATTTGAGCCATTCAATACCACGCTGCAACGCTTGATTGGAATATGTGCCTACGCTTACGACGCCCGTGAGAACAGTTTCCTCACGGCATGCAATGCATGTTGTGCCGCGAAATCGCTCTTCTTTGCATATAATGCACGTAAGAATATGGGGCGGCACGGTTGCCCTGCACTCTTTGCAATACCATGTTCCTTCTAGTAGGCACTGGATACACCGCGCAGGGGCCAGCGCATCACGCAAGCCCTCTGCTAATTCAACGAGATGCTGATACGGCTTCAACCTGTGCAACAACAATAGAGCTTCCTGATTTGCGCGCATTGAGTACGTGCCCTTCTCCAAATTCTTTATTAATAATGGAGTGGGCAATAGGGTCTTCTAATAGTTCCTGTACGATACGGCGGATCGGTCGTGCTCCTTTTCCTTCTGTAAATGCACGCTGCGCGATTTCGGTAATGACGCCTTTAGATACTTCAAGCGTAATATCTTTACTCAGGAGAATATTTTGCAGTTCTCGTACGTTGTTCTTAGAAATCTTTTCCATGTCTTGCTTTGTGAGGGGGGAGAAGACGATTACTTGATCAATACGAGACAGCAGCTCGGGAGACATTTGGTTATGGAGCTCTTTAATAACAGAGTCTTTGAGCTGCTCGTACTTCTGTTGCGCGTCATCTTTTTCGTCTGATTCCTCCGGCATTGCAAAACCCATTCTCGCTTGCTGAGATAATTCGTGCGATCCGATATTGCTTGTCATAATAATGATGGTGTTGCGGAAGTTCACCTTGCGTCCGTGAGAATCTGTGAGCTCACCTTCATCTAGTATTTGCAGCAAGATATTCCATACGTCTCGATGCGCCTTTTCTATTTCATCAAAGAGAATGACGGAGTATGGTTGGCGTCGCACTGTTTCTGTTAGCTTTCCGCCATCTTCATATCCTACATAGCCTGCAGGTGCTCCAATTAATCGTGATACTGAGTGCGATTCCATAAACTCAGACATATCTACGCGCACCAGCGCATCTTCATTTTCAAATACTTCACGAGCCAATACTTTGGCCGTTTCTGTTTTGCCAACACCAGTAGGGCCTAAGAAGATAAAGGATCCAAGTGGCCGGTTTGGGCTAGCAATTCCTGCGCGCGATCTGCGCACATACCGTGCAACTGCGTGGATCGCGTGTTCTTGCCCAATGATGAACTTATGCATTACATCTTCTAGGTTCGCGAGTTTCTTGGATTCTTCTTTAAGAATATTACCTGCAGGAATGCCGGTACTTTCTGCAACTACCTGTGCAATATGCTCTGCGTTAATAGAGAGGCGCTTTGCATCGTTCTTTGCAGATATTTTTCTTGAGTATGCGGCAAGCTCTTCATTCAAAAGGTCTTCTTGTCGTTTTGCTGCAAGCGCATCTTCGTAATGCTCGGCCTCAATTGCAGTTTCTTTCTTTTGTCGAAGTGTCGCAAGCTCGCTTTTTAGTGTATTCGCTTTTTTCGCTTCTTCCGTACCTGCAATTTTCAGCTGCAGTGTTGCTGCTGCTTCATCTAATAAGTCGAGTGCTTTGTCTGGTAAAAATCTATCTGGAATATATCGGATACTCATTTCAACAGCAGCTTGGATTGCCTCATCGGTAACGGTAAGCCCATGGTGCGCTTCATATGCTTCGCGCGCGCCTTGCAAAATTGCAGTCGTTTCTTCTGGAGTTGGCTCCTTTACTTGCACAGGCTGGAACCGGCGTTCAAGCGCAGCATCTTTTTCGATATGACGGCGATATTCATCCAGGGTTGTTGCGCCAATCACAGAAACTTCTCCGCGCGCCAGTACTGGTTTTAGCATGTTTGCCGCATCCATGCTGCCACCAGAAGACCCTGCGCCTACAATGGTGTGGATTTCATCTATGAATAATATAGTGTCGCGGTTTTCTTCGAGTTCACGCATGAGTTCCTTAATTCGTTCTTCAAACTCTCCTCTAAATGTTGTTCCTGCTAATATGCCTGCCATATCTAACGAGAGGATTCGTTTGCCCGTAAGCTTTGCAGGCACATTCCCGTCTGCAATCCGTTGTGCCAAGCCGATGACAATCGCAGTTTTTCCAACACCTGGCTCACCAATTAAGATTGGATTATTTTTATTCTTCCGATTCAGAATACTCATTACGCGGTCCACTTCTTTTGCTCGGCCAATGACAGGGTCGAACTTACCGCTCAATGCCATTGCTGTTAAGTCTTGTGTAAAGAAATCAAACGCAGGGGTTTTTTGTTTCTTTGATCCAGTGTGGGAGCCAGGCATTCCAGATGCGCCGGAAACCATACCTGCCTGTCGGTCAGGCAAGCCGGCAGCTTCTGGTAAAATAATACCACCTCTTTCTTTGTGTTCTCCGGACAGGCCTTCTTCTTGTCCGCCTTTTCCTGCATTGCCGCCCAGTAAGTTCGAAAGATCGGGGAAGTGGGATGTACTCTTAAGTACAATCTGCACTTGCTGCATCAGGGACTTTACGTCTACAGGAGATTTCTCTAGCAGCCTGTACCCAACAGAATCCTTCAGCGTAAGAATTCCATATAGGATATGTTCTGTGCCGATGTAGCGATGATGATACTGAAAGGCAGTACGCGCACCTTTTTCAAACGCGGCGCGAGTATGTGCGGATAGTTCCTCTTTCCATCCGTTTCCTTTATCCATTACTTCAAGTTCAGTGCGAATAAATTCTGGTGTGAGGCCAAACTTTTTCAAGATACTGTATGCAAGCGAACCGGATTCTTGGAGCATGCCATAGAGCATATGCTCTGTTCCGATATGACGGTGCGATAATTCTTGCGAAACTTTTGATGCGGACGCAAGCACGCTCTTAAGGCGAGATGTGAGTTTGTCTTGAATTGGTTTTTCCATGCCATAAGTATACAACAAAAAAAATATGCCACCAGGATTTCCGGGTGGCGATTTGGTTACTTGATTGATTCAAGATAGGCGAGTGCAGCATGCGCATCTTGTGCTTCGAAGGATTCAAAACTTTCAAATTCGGAATCAAGGTTTGCATAGAACGTCAGGAGTCTTGGGACCAGCAGTTTTTTGATTTTTCCGTTCGGCATACCTGCGAGTGATGTCTGAAGAGCATGATGGTGACTATGGTGAGCATCGTGATTGATACGCCGATACTCAATCTGCAAAATCGATGGACGGATCTCTTCGGGAGTGTTATCCGTGATGAAATACAGATCGTTGTTTGGGTCATATCCAAACGATAGTGCCATGTCTGGAACCGGATCTGACTCCGCGCTGATGAGTATGTATGAGTGGAATTTTCCGTCGCATCTGAATCTGGGACATCGATCTTTATCTGGCCTTACTGCGTGTGCCTGTAGCCACATCGAACGTTGTTGAGCTGTTGGTAGCGCGAGCATACGAATGTCTCCTCAAAAAGGAATTTCGTTGAATTGGCAAGAGAGCAAAACTGCGGCAAGCATAGTGCGAAACAGGGGAGTGGTCAAGGCGTTCGTAGATTTCTCCCCCTCGTATGAGGGGGAGCGAGAGGGGGTGCGTTGCTTGCTACGTACTGACCCCACCTCGCCTCCCCTCATATGAGGGGAGGAAATACGCTACAATCTATATATTATGCAAAAATCATCGGAAAAATCTGCGCGTCATATTGCGATTGATATTTTATCCCGGCGGGATAATAGCGTGCGAGAAGTGCGGCAGAAGCTGAAGAAGAAGGGGATTGCCGAAGAAGATATTGCTGAAACAGTAGATTGGCTGCAAGAAAAAAAGCTATTAGACGATAGCGTCTTTGCTCAGAAAAAAGCTGAAAGCATATATCGAACCAAGCTGGTAGGCCCTTCATATATAAGGATGAAATTAAAATCAGCAGGAATTGAAGACTCTACAATAGAGATAGTATTGGACGATCTGGCTGATAATCAGCAGTGGCAAGACCGTGCCAGGCAGGCAATAGCGCAATGGAAAAAAGCGCATCCTAAACACGCAGAAGACAAAACCCGCCACATGCGGTTTTTAGCATCAAGAGGATTTGATCTATATCTCTCGTAATCGCTTGATTCGTTCTTCTAGCGGCGGATGAGTTGAAAGTAAGCCAGAAAAGGAACTCCCACCCCCTCTAACTCCCCCTCGGGCAGGGGGAGAACCAAACGGGTTTGCAATAAACAGGTGTGCCGTTGCATTGCTCGCAGTTTCTAGTGGGCTGCTATGAGCGATTTTTTCTAATGCCCGCGCTAATCCTTCCGGGTAGCGTGTTAATAGTGCACCGGAAGAATCTGCCAAGTATTCCCGTTGGCGAGAAATCGCAAGTTGGATAATTTGCGCAATGATGGGGGATATAAGGAGGAGAACAATGCTGATAATTGCAATAAGTGCATTACTTTGATTGTTATCTCGACTTCTACGCCCACCTCCAAAGAACATTGACCTGCCCACCAAGTCAGACAAAATCACAATGAACCCAACAAAGATTGCAACGAGTGTAGAAAATCGGATGTCATAATTTTTTACATGAGATAGTTCGTGCGCAAGTACGCCTTCAAGCTCAGATTGCTCTAGTGCATGTAATAATCCTGTAGTTACTGCAATAGATGCATGCTCCGGGTCGCGCCCTGTTGCAAATGCGTTCATGGCAGGGGATTGGATAATATATATCTTTGGTGTTGGTACGCCTGCTGTAATTGCCAAGTTTTCAATAATGCGCGTAAGTTCCGGCGCTTCTTCTTTGGTAACCGCCTGTGCACGATTTGCAGCTAGTGCAATTTTATCTCCCGTATAGTAACCGATGAGCGAAGAAGGGATAGCGAGTATAGCAGCGAGTATAGCGAGCGAAAAGTCTTGGTATCGAGAATACGAATACAGTGCGACAACACCGATTACGAATACAAGAACAATTACAACGAGAAAAATTGATTTTCGCTTATTCGAAGAAATTTGTGAGTAGATGGTCATTGTTTATATAGTTATCCCCTCGCCCCGGATGGGGAGAGGGTTAGCCTGCCTGCCGGCAGGGGTGAGGGGCCGTTAAGTCGACTAATTTCCCCTCATCCTCGCCTTCTCCCCGTCAGGGGAGAAGGGAGCGGCTACGCTAAAACTTCACCTCCGGAACGGCTCGTTCACTTTCATCGTCAAGTTCAAAGAACTCTCGTTGTACAAATCCGAACATGGAAGCGATTACGTTGCTTGGCACAGTTTCAATTGCAGTATTAAAGTCTCGCACCACGCCGTTATAGAAGCGCCTAGATGCCTGAATCTTATTCTCCGTATCAGATAGTTCGCGCTGCAATTCCAAGAAGTTCGTATTTGATTTCAAGTCTGGGTAATTTTCTGAAACTGCAAACAGTGACTTCAAGGTTGAAGAAAGTGCGTTTTCTGCCTGTGCATGCTGTGCAGGAGTTTGTGCCGCAAGTGCCTGGGTGCGAGCTGCGGTTACAGAATCTAGTGTTGCGCGTTCATGTGACGCATATCCTTTTACCGTTTCAATGAGGTTAGGAATTAAGTTGTGACGACGTTTTAATTGTACGTCGATATCGCTCCACGCTTCTTGTGCGCGATTTTTCTGCCGCACTAATGAGTTGTATGCGAATAGGATATACGCAACAACTGCAACGATAATTCCGATAATCCAAGATGTAATCATATAATTATGATACTATCGTATCATGGCATTTTTTGGAAGCCCAACATCATATATAGGAGTTGATCTCGGCACGTCTACGTCAAAAATCGTAGAGCTTGTGGATCGTAGACGCAGAATCGAGCTTACAACGTACGCGGAATCGAACATGCGTAACTTGCTGGTGAATCCGCCTAATGGGGATGCAGACGCAATTTCTCGTACTGCTGAAATTCTGCACCAAATGATGGAGCGTGCAGGCACCGTTGCAGATTCCGCCGTTGCGGCACTTCCTGGGGGCGTCGTATTTTCTACCGTGCTTATGATGCCTCGTATACCGGATTCAGAAATGGAAAAAGCAGTTCGCTTTGCCGCAAGAGATGTAGTGCCTGCCGACATTGATGAAATGGTTTTGGGCTGGAGTCGTGTAGGCAGTGGACCTCATATGACAACAGACCATGCAGACGCTGCACTGTCTGCAGATACTGAAAAGACGGCAGCATCACCAGATGGCCCCATGCCTGTATTTATTACAGCAGCTCCAAAAGATATTGTGTCCCGCTACATTGCAGTGTTTGAGAATATGCAAATTACATTGCTCGCATTAGAAGTGGAAACGTTTCCACTTGTGCGTTCGCTTGTGCATAGCGCTGATGCATCAACGCTAGTAGTAGATATCGGTTCTCGCGCCACTACATTCCATATTATAGATGGTGGCACGCCCAGAGTTTCTCATACGATTGATTTTGGCGGTTACGATATTACCTCGGCCGTTGCGCAATCTCTTGGAATTGCAGAAGGCGATGCAGAGCTTCGTAAAGTTGAGCATGGGTTGCTTGCAGAGCAAGACGATGCTGCACGAAGTGCGATTGAATCTGCAGTGGTGCGCCAAGCAGAAAAAGCAAAAGATTTATTAAACCTCTATGAACAAAAAGAACACAAGCGCATTACAAAAGCTGTATTAATAGGAGGCGGAGCAAACTTACAGGGCTTGTCAGAATATTGGAGTCGTACTGTCGGAGTGCAAACCACCGTCGGCAATCCGTGGAAAGGATTAGCGTATTCGCAAAAGCTAGAAGACGTGCTTACTGAGATTGGTCCGCGGTTCGGAGTTGCGGTTGGATTGGCATTGCGCGGTTTTGCACATGTGCCTTCGTAATCTGTATGTGGTATAGTCAGTACTAGTATCCTTCTTTATTTATGCCAAGTATTAATCTTGCACCAGGTACCCAGTACATTATTGCCGCGCGTAAGCGCCGTGTACGGCTGTATGGCATTGCAGTGCTTGTAGTTTTTTTGTTTGCAGCTGCATGGGCAGCGCTGTACGCATACCACCAGGCATTGAGTAAAAATAACGAAGATATCGAAACAAAGATTAAAACTGCAAAGGCACAAATCGAAACTCTGCGTTCTGACGCAGTTCGCGTTTCATTATTCGAAAAACGATTAGGTGAAGTAAGTACACTCCTTAAAAGTCATGTGCGTTGGAACGCTGTGTTTGCCGATCTTGAACGCCTGCTTCCTGTTGATACTGTGCTTACGAATTTTGAAGCTGCAAGCGATGCATCAACGATTACCGTACAAGGAATAACCGCCCAGGTAGATCAGGTATCGCTTGCAATTGCTAGCCTCACAGCATCCGAAGCTCATCCTTCCGTATTTGCTAGCGGCAGTATAAAAAACATTCAGCGGCAGGAGCAAAAAAATGGGGAAGAGGCATCTGTTATATATGGATTTACCATGACGTTAACTTTTGATCCGAACATTCTATGGCAATAAACACCTCATTAAACACGCCGTACTTAGTACTCACCGGAGTAGTGGTGATTGCAATTGCGTTCCTTTTTACCGTACTGCAGCCATTGATGGATTCTATTAGTACGGCTAAAAGCAGCATTGAAAGCAATACTAGTTCACTTGCAGAAAAAGAAGCATTTTTACAATCGCTGGATGCAAAGATAAACCAATTGCGTTCTCAGCCAGATATTGAACGGCAGCTTGCGGCAGTGATTCCAGAAACAGAGCGCTCTCAAGATATTATCCGTGTTGTAGATCAGTACGCAAAAGAATCTGGCGTTACACTCACTGCAATTACGAACAATGCTTCTCAAACAAAAGCGCGCGCAAACGCAAGTAAGGCAAGAGGGGATTTGAACTTGGTGCCGGAAGGTATTCAGATTATAACGTTGCAGCTAGGAGTTTCAGGTAACTACCAGCAGGTGCGCGCCTTTCTCGCAGGTCTTGAGAAGTCGCCCCGTATTGTTGATGTGGCTCGTATCACAATCAGCAAAGTCCCAGAGCAGCCAGAAGCTGTTACGGCATCTTTAGTAATCCAGCTGTACGCAAGAGCAGAAGAAACTCCAAGTTCATAATATATCTCTATGGAAACTGCATCACCACAACGAATGACAATCATTATCCTCGGGGCAGTATTGCTTGCTGCGGTTGCAGTAGGCGCAGTGATTTACTTTACTCCAACATTAAATGTGGGTCCGGAAACAGCAGTAGTATCGGAGGATCAGGGGTCTGCCGTAAGTCGTGACGAAGTCGCTACTTCAGGGTTTGACACGGCAGTATTATCGCAGCCCAATTACACTTCATTAGATGCAACCTTGTTTGCGCGAGGCCTTCTTCCAGTACAGCCGCCAGCAACAGCAGGCAAGCCGAATCCATTTCAATAAACATGGACAGTAACGATCAACTTCTCGCAGTCTTGGTAGAGCGCGGGAGTGTAACGCAAGAGCAGCGTACTCATATAGAGGAGCGCATGAAGGCAGATGGCATATCTGCTAAGGCTGTTATATTGAGCGAGAAGATTATTTTATCGGAAGATCTTGCAGTCATTCAGGCCCAGTTGCTCGAGGTGCCATATGTAGATTTAACTAAGGTGCCGGTTCATGGCGAAGCGATGCACGATATATCGCGTAAAGCAGCTGCAACATATAGGTTTGTCGCTTTTGATAAAAAAGGAACAACGCTCCTGGTTGCAATGGAATCACCAGATGATTTTCAGGCTGCAGAAGCCGTAAAGTTTATCGCAAAGCGGAAAGGGTTAACTCCTCAAATATATTTGGCATCTTCAGATGCTATCGACCAAGCGCTTGGTGGCGCAGGTGCAGTAGAGGCAGAAATTGGGGGAGCACTCAAAGAATTTTCTCAAGAACTCAAAGAAGCGGGTGAAGGGGAGAAGACAGGTGCAAGCATTGAGCGCATTGTAGAAGAAGCTCCTGTTACAAAAGTTGTTGCCGTGATGATACGCCACGCAATTGAAGGGCACTCGTCCGATATCCATATTGAGCCTACTGAGAAAGAAGTGCGTATTCGGTATCGGATAGATGGAAAATTGCACACATCACTTGTGCTGCCGCTTAAAGTCCACGCAGCTATTATTTCTCGCATCAAGATTTTATCAAATCTCAAAATCGATGAATCTCGACTACCTCAAGATGGGCGCTTTTCTGCAACGGTGGATAGTCGCTCGTATGATTTCCGCGTTTCCACCATGCCAACAACATTCGGCGAAAAGGTGGCAATGCGTATTTTGGATAAATCGAGCGGAGCACCATCCTTTGAAGAGCTGGGCTTGCGAGGAAAGATGCAAGAAGTATTTGCGCAGTACTTGCATTCACCGTATGGCATCATCTTAATATCTGGCCCTACTGGCTCTGGGAAATCCACTACGCTTTTTACGTCGCTCTCGCTGCTCAATAGCCAGGAAGCGAATATCGTAACACTAGAAGACCCAGTAGAATACGAAATTATTGGTGTAAATCAAACTCAGGTGCAGCCAGAAATTGGGCTTACGTTTGCCTCGGGCTTGCGGAGTATTCTGCGCCAAGATCCAGATATTATTATGGTGGGGGAAATTCGAGATAGAGATACCGCAGAACTTTCCGTGCATGCAGCATTAACCGGCCACCTTGTACTCTCTACCATTCATACCAACGGTGCAATTGGCGCAATTCCTCGTTTAATCGATATGGGGATTGATGGATTCTTGTTATCTGCAAGTGTTCGCTTGCTTGCGGCACAGCGCCTTGTTCCGCGGCTGTGCCAGGCGTGCAAAGAAGAGGTGCCGATGGCAGACGCAATACGAGAAAAGGTGCTCTCTGAACTCGCAACGCTTCCTGCCGACTATATGGTGGAAGAAAACCAGCGTACTCCAAGAGTATTCTATAAAAGCCCCGGGTGCCCGGAATGCAAAGAAATGGGTATTTTAGGGCGCTTGGCAATTTTTGAAGTAGTGCCCATTTCTCGTAAAATGCGTACGGCAATCAATGATTTTTCGGATTTTGACACGCTTTCTGCTATTGCAAAGAATGAGGGGATGGTCACGATGCGCCAAGATGGGCTCTTAAAAGCTCTTACCGGGGAAGTTCGATACGAAGATGTGATGCGAGTGACTTCAGAAACTGAAGTTTAAGTGGTATACTTTTCACTATGAGTACCAAAGCATTCATCTATTTAGTAGAAGACGATTCGTTTATCTCTGGCATGTACCAGACAAAGCTGAAAAATATGGGGTATACCGTAGAGCTTGCAGCAGATGGTGAAGTTGCTTGGGCACGTTTGCAACAAGAGCCGCTTCCAGATCTTGTGCTGCTTGATGTGGTATTACCGAAAAAGGATGGATTTGAAATTTTAGAAGAGCTGCGTGCAAATGATCGCACACGGAATCTTCCTGTAATTCTGCTTACAAATCTTGGGCAAAAGCCAGACGTAGAGCGTGGGGTAAAGCTTGGTGCTGACGACTATATTATTAAAGCGCACTACACCCCTTCTGAAGTGATGGAAAAAGTTGAGAAGATTTTACGGGCAAAGCATGAGGGCGATTGATGACTTGCTCCGTGAGGCGCAAGAATACGGTGCTTCAGATGTGCATATTAGTTTTGCACGCCCTCCGTTTTTCCGTATCGATGGGAAGTTAGCTCCTGTAGGGGAGAAGCCAATCGATGCTGCGGAGCTTGCAGCCATGATGGAGCATTTACTTGGCTCAGGTGAGCAGCACGGCAAAACGCTTGCGCGTGACCGCCAGGTTGATTTTTCGTATGCGTTAGAAGGTGGCGTGCGGTTTCGTGTTAACGTCTTCTATCACGTAGGTCAGCTGGCCGCGGCGCTTCGTCTCATCCCTTCAACTATTCAAATGGTGCATGAGCTCAATTTGCCTCCACAGATTCTTCAGTTTGCAGAATTTAAGCAGGGGTTCGTACTTGTAGTTGGCCCTGCTGGGCACGGTAAATCTACAACACTCGCTGCACTTATTGAGTATATAAATACCAATCGTCGCGAGCATATTATTACAATTGAAGACCCCATTGAGTTTTTGTTTACCGATAAGCAGTCCATTATAGATCAGCGTGAAGTGGGAGAGGATGCGCCATCGTTTGCTGATGCAATCCGCGTAACACTTCGGCAAGACCCAAACATCATAATGATCGGGGAAATTCGTGATCAGGAATCTATGCAAACAGCGCTCACTGTTGCAGAAACGGGGCATTTGGTGTTTGCGACGTTGCATACTAACGATGCGGGCCAAACGATTGAACGTATTATCGACTCATTCCCATCAGAGCAACAGCAGCAAGTGCGCGGGCAGCTTGCAAATGCGCTATCTGGTGTTATATCTCAGCGCTTATTGCCTTGGGTTTCTGGGGGGCGTATTCCTGCCGTGGAAATCATGATGGCCACAACTGCTATTCGTAACGTTATTCGTGAAGGTAATGTGCATCAAGTGGCCGGAATTATTCAGACAAGTTCCGATGTAGGAATGCAAACTATGGACTCAAGCTTGCAGGCGTTGGTAGACGCGGGGGCAGTGCGGCTAGAAGATGCCAGGGCGTATTTTTCTTCCTCAAAACGGATGCTGCGCTAAAAAGTCATGGTATACTGCATATAATCTATGGCTACTTTTGCATACAGAGCTCGCCAAGCAGATGGGGCATTAACGCGCGGTACTCTCCGTGCTGCAAATGAAGAGCGCGCTAGTAGTCTGTTGCGCACACACGGGCTAACTCCAATTTCATTTGAGCGCGTAGAAGAACAATCGGTTCTGCATCGCTCGCTATCGTTTGGTACTGTAAGCACTAAAGAGCTCATTGTCTTTTTCCGAGAAGCTTCATCTATGATTATGGCTGGCGTGCCTGTTCTCGAAACGCTCAAGGCTCTCCAGGTGCAGTCCAAAAAAGAACGATTCACAAAAGTCATCCGTGAAATTATTTATGATATTGAATCGGGCGAATCGCTCTCTATTGCATTAAGTAAACATGCCACCACCTTTAACCCGTTTATCCTTGGCATTGTTCGCACGGGTGAGGCGAGTGGAAAACTTGGCGATTCTCTCACTGCTATCGCAAATCAGCTGGAAGAGGAATACGGCTTTCAGCGCAAAGTGCGTGCCGCTCTAATCTACCCGGCATTCGTATTGGCGCTAGTAGTTATACTCGTTATTATTATGTTTACGTTCGTACTGCCGCAGTTGGTAGGGCTGTTCGCAGATGCAGGGGTACAGTTGCCACTTGCCACAAGAATCTTGATCGCCATTACAAATTTCTTAACAAACTATTGGGCGGTTTTGCTTGTTTGTGCCGTAGCGTTAGGCCTGCTATTTCGTTCGTGGATTAAAACTGCAGAAGGCCGATACACATTTAGCAGTATGATGCTCAATATTCCGCTGCTACGTGAAGTTATTCAAAAAGTATATTTGGCGCGTATGACGAGCGCCCTCGCAACGCTGTTTGCGAGCGATGTGCCGGTAATTGAGGCGTTGTCGCTCGCTCGCGAATCTATTGGTAACCGCGTGTATCAAAGAATATTGGATGATACGGTGCAGTCTATTAAAGACGGCGCATCTATTTCGTACGTATGGGAACAAGAGCCTCATATTCCGGCCATGTTAACCACAATGGTAAATGTGGGGGAGAAGAGTGGGGAAGTTTCCAAAGCATTTACACAAGCAAACAAGTTTTTCTCACGAGATGTTGCAGATATTTTGGAGACGATCACGATTTTACTCGAGCCAATCCTGATTATTATTCTTGGTATCGGCGTTGGTATTATTGTTGGTTCCGTATTGTTGCCGATCTACAATCTTGTGCTTGTTATTGCATAATATGTGGTATGCTTGCATGTAATATGTGGACAACACAAACGATGAAGGGAGGTGAGTGTATATGAATAAAACAAATAAAGGGTTTACACTCATCGAATTGCTCGTAGTAATTGCAATTATCGGTATCTTGGCGAGCTTGGTGCTCGTAGCACTCGGAAATGCAAGGAACAAGGCTAGCGATGCTCGTGTGAAGTCAAACATCTCTCAGTTGCGAACACTCGCAGAGCAGATTTATGACAACGCAGGATCTTCGTACGCTACGGTCGCAGATTGTTTTGGAACAGCAACTCCATTGACAGGGCCGTGCGAAGGTTCACACACTAGCGTTGATGCATTGCAAACAGATTTAACTGCTGCAAATGGAGTCGCAGACCCAGGATTGGCTGCAGTTGACTCTGCGACAGGATACTGCGTTTCGGCTCAGCTAAAGAGTGATACTGCAAGTTATTTCTGTGCTGATAGCACGGGAGTTGCAAAAGTAACAGCAGCTGCATGCACCTTAGTAACATGTCCGTAATTCGATAATTTCGGATAGTACTATACCTAACCCCGTCTGCAGGCGGGGTTAGTTTGTTTTTAGTCGTGCTATGATGCACATATGCTTGAAACTGTATTTACTATATTCATTCTCTTCGCTCTCGGCGCTGCAATCGGCAGTTTTTTGCATGTAGTTGCAGAGCGATATATGGACGCTCTAACCTCCCCTAACCCCTCCTTCGTAAGGAGGGGAATGCGACGCGTTCTCTCCCCCTTACGAAGGGGGAGCTGGAGGGGGTTAGTCTTAGGGAGGTCGTACTGCCCACATTGCAAGAAGCAATTAACTGCCCGCGAACTCGTACCCATTTTTTCGTATATATTTCAAAAAGGACGATGCAGAGGATGTGGTGTGCGCATTCCAATGCACTACGCAGTACTGGAGGTGCTATCAGGAATTTTGTGTGTCGCATTCATTGCGCCTGCATTCGTAGCAGGTCAGCTATTAACTATTCCCATATTGCTCTACATAGCAGCATGTATATTGATTATATTAATTCACATAGATGCGCGCAGTATGATGCTGCCTGATGTGTTTATTTTGATACTTGGAATTATTGCGCTCGTAATCGCCAGTATTTCCGGGCTATCTGGTGATAGTATGGCGTTTGGCGCGCTTGTGGGTGCGGGGGTGATCTATGCAATATGGCTCGCAACTGCAGGGCAGGGTATAGGATTTGGGGATGTAAAGCTGATGATCCCGCTCGGCATCTTATTCGGGTTTCAGGGCGTGGTAACGTTGCTTTTTATTGCCTTTCTAGTTGGAGGGCTTGTAGGGGTAGTGTTACTTGCAACTAACAGCGCAACACGGAAAACCGCAATCCCATTTGGGCCATTTTTAGCTGGCGCTGCCCTTGTGCTTATGGTATTTCCATCTATTTCTGATCGGTTTTTTGTGCTTTTAGGGGTATGATTAGGGTATGAAGTTCGTGACATTCGTTCGCGCTCCCTTCTCCCCAGACGGGGAGAAGGCGAGGATGAGGGGGTATCGTCGCGCCCATTTTCCCCTCACCCCAACCCTCTCCCCGTCCGGGGCGAGGGGGGCTACGATGGGCTTTTCCCTCGTCGAATCTCTCGTTATCATTTCCATTATCAGTATATTGGCTTCGTTGTCTTTGGTTGCCCTGCCGGCTGCGCGTGCGCACCAGCAGCTTATTTCGGATACTGAACTGATACAGTCGTTATTGCTAGATTCAAAAGAGCGTGCATTAAATCAGGTACGCCCAGAAGGGTGCCTACGAGATGATTCAAATCCAGAATCGGCAGATCGCGCTGCCTGTTCAGATGTAGGGATTATATTTGAAGGCGGTAAAGTTATGCAGTTCGCTAATATTGCAGGAGGAACAGAAGAAGATCCGGACTATGTCTATAGTGGTGACACAGAGCATCCTATTGTAGAGCACCAACTTCTTACGTCTGTAGTTGAGGAGGAAGAGGGTGGCGTAAGGCAAATCCTGTTTCGGTCTGTTCCGCCATCCGTTGAGACGTATAAAGATGGGGCAGTTATGGAGCCGAAAGATACTGCACATATAACGCTCAAAGCGAGTAATGGAGAATTACGCAAGCTCGCGGTGAGTCAGTTTGGTACACTAGATATTGTTAATGATTATGCAAAATAAAGGGTTTACACTTGTAGAAGTATTAATCGGACTGTCTATTGCCACAGCTGCTGCGGTATCTGTTGCATATACAATCGCAAATACGAATAAAGTTGCCGATGCGGGAAAGCAAACATTTATTGCAACTAACTTAGCGCATGAAGGATTGGAATTAACGCGGGCATTGCGTGATGATATATGGTTTACGGAAGGTGTGCAGGAGGATGCTGATTGGTCCGATGAAATAGTGGTGAGTGAAGATATTAATAAAACTATAATTTTTGATCAAGACCCAACAGAATTCATTCGTACGGTTATGATAACTCAAGATGATGACCATGATGAGTATATTAACGTGACTTCGAAAGTGGACTGGACAAGTGCTCGGGGAGAGGGGAAAAACGTTGAAATAAAAGAAAAGCTTTATAATTGGTATGTAACGCCAACACCATGAAAACGAAATCAAAGATTAACGTCGCGTATTTCTCCCCCTTGGATAAGGGGGAGCGCGAGGGGGTAGTAACGCTACGTCCGACCCCACCTCGCCTCCCCTCATATGAGGGGAGGAAATCTGCTGCGTTCACGCTGATCGAATTATTAATCGCCATGGGCATATTTGCCGTATTTATTACGATTATTACGGGGGTGTTTACGAACTTTATCCAAGTTCAACGCCACGCCATTGCGCAAGGGCAATTAATTTCAGACATGCGGTCTGCAATGGAGGCGTTTATAAAAGAAGCGCGAACAGGCTACGGGTCTACGTATGCAGCTGAGGGGGACGCAGTTGTATTTGTGAATCAAAATAATGATTGTATTACGTTCCGAGTTATTGACGGTCAATTCAAGCGTGCAGATGCGGGGGAGCAAGATGTGTGTAGCGCTGAGGATTCCGATAGTAATCGTTTTAGCCCTATCACGAGTAAGGCGACAGAAATTATTGGCCTTGAGTTTAGCATTCCCGTTGACCGTGTTATCACAATCAAGCTCACGGCTACATCTAAAAAAGACGGCATTCCGCCAATTAGCATTCAAAATTCTATAACATCTCGCCAAATGGAACCATATGCGCAGAACCAATAAAAAATATACAGCGTATTTCTCCCCCTTGGATAAGGGGGAGCGCGAGGGGGTAGTAACGCTACGTCCGACCCCACCTCGCCTCCCCTCATATGAGGGGAGGAAATCGGCTCAGCGTGGCTCAGTCGTCATTACTATTGTTTTATTTATGATTATCCTCATGACGTCTTCTGCCGTAGTGTTATCTGGCACACTCTCTCGCCACATTCGTGCATCACAAGACTATTTATCGTCAGAAAAAGCTTTTGCAGGGGCAAATACCGGCATGGAAGAAATACGATACAAGGTAAAGCAGGGTGATTATGAGCCTATTAAAGATGCTGAAATGGCATACGATGGCCAAGTAGTTACATATAACGCATCAGCAGAGAACGATGGCGCCTGCATTATTTCATCTGGAACATTTAAAAATCTTGTACGTCGCGTGCAGTTCGGGGGAGAAGGGTGTAATCAACAATGACAAAGGAGCAGGCAAAAAAGCGTGCGGAACTTTTGCGGAAAGAAGTGGATCGTCACCGATACCTCTATCATGTTCGCGATACGCAAGAAATATCTGATGCGGCACTCGATAGCTTAAAAAATGAGCTGCAAGAAATAGAGCGGCAGTATCCTGATTTAATTACTCCTGACTCACCTACTCAGCGCGTAGGCGGAGCAGTGCTACCAGAATTTACACCCGTTCCACATAGCAGCCGCATGCTCTCGCTCAATGATATGTTCTCGGCGGAAGAGTTGCTTGCGTGGGAAAAACGAAATCAGAAAATAGTGCCAGGGGAGTATGAGTATTTTGTAGAGCTCAAAATAGACGGCGTTGCCGTATCGCTTATTTATGAAGACGGACTGCTTGTTCGTGCTGCAACGCGTGGAGACGGTACGATGGGCGAAGATGTAACGCAGAATATTAAAACGATTGAAGCAATCCCGTTGGCTTTGCAAAAAAAGATTGATGGCATAGTAGAAGTGCGCGGGGAAATATATTTTCCAAAGAAAGAGTTTGAAAAGATGAATGCCCTTCGACAAGCTCAGGGCGAATCGCAATTCGCAAACCCTCGAAATATTGCCGCAGGCTCTATTCGGCAGCTAGATCCGGCAATTGCGGCATCTCGCCCGCTTAAGTTTTTTGCATGGGAAATAACACGGGGAGTGGATATTGTAACCAGGCAAGAAGAATATGAGATGCTCCAAGAGATTGGATTTCCCGTTCCTCCCGGAGGCATGCTATGTAAGACAATGCATGAGGTTGTTGCTGTAGTTACGAAAGAAGAACGCAAGCGCTTACATTATGCGTTTCAAGTTGATGGCCTAGTGGCCAAGATACAAGACATCACCGTTTCCAAGAGGCTGGGGATAGTAGGGAAGGCTCCGCGCGGATCCGCTGCCTTCAAGTTTAAAGCAGAAGAAGCTACGACAATTGTTGAAGATATTGTGGTGCAAGTAGGCCGTACTGGGGCGCTTACGCCCGTTGCGCATTTAACGCCGGTGCGAGTTGCGGGTACTATCGTGTCTCGCGCAACATTGCATAATGCAGACGAGGTAGCGAGGAAAGATATCCGCATTGGCGACACGGTCATTATTCGCAAAGCAGGAGATATTATTCCGGAAGTTATTGCGAGCTTACCTACGCTTCGCAAAAAAAACGCAAAGCCGTTTATAATGCCTGTGAAATGCCCAATGTGTGGATCTGCTGTAACAAAAGACCCGGAAGGTGTAGTAATGCGATGCAGTAACAAAGACTGCTTCCCACAACAACGGGAACGAATCTTGCATGCTGTTGGCCGCTCCGCATTCGACATTGAAGGCTTGGGCGATAAAATAGTGGAGCAGCTGCTGCAAGAGGGCCTTATCAAAAACGTAAGCGATTTATGGGAATTAACAGAAGGGGATTTAACGCCACTAGAACGTTTTGCAGAAAAATCTGCCAAGAATTTAGTAAACGAAATTCAGGCAAAAAAAAATATATCGTTTTCCCGATTTATAGTTGCACTAGGAATTCCGCACGTAGGGGTAGTAACGGCGCAAGATTTGGCGCGGGAGTACAAGACGCTTGGTTCGTTTACGGGCCTTAGCGAAGAAGGTTTATTGCGTGTTGAGGGGATAGGCGAAAAGGTTGCCCATGCAATTATTGCATATTTTGCCAGCTCGGAGACAAAGAAGATTTTGGAAAAATTTGAAGCACTAGGCATTACTGTACAAAAAGAACAGGCTGCAGGCGCGCTTGATGGTAAGACATTTGTCTTTACAGGATCGTTGTCTACAATGACGCGTGAAGAAGCAAAACAGCGCGTGCAAGCAGTAGGGGGAAGAATTGCATCTACTGTTGGAAAGGGTGTTGATTATGTAGTAGTTGGGGAAGATGCGGGCAGCAAAGCTGTAAAGGCAGAGGCGCTGGGCCTTACAGTAATTAACGAGACAGCATTTGCGTCTCTTGTAACACCAACGCTATAGTTCAAGCTATGAGTATAATTACCCCCGAAGAAGTTCGTAAAATTTCAGCTTTGGCTCGGCTTTCGCTTACTGACGATGAGGTATCTTCCGCAACGCGAGACTTATCTGGTATCTTGAATCACTTTTCTGCAATTGGAAACATTGATACTGCGGATGTTCCGGCAGCAGACGCTGTATCTGGGCTTTCTAATATTTCTCGTCAAGATGTGGCGCAGCCAAATACACTATGCAAACCGGAAGATCTGCTTGCTCGAGCACCAAAAATAAAACAAGGCTACGTTCAAGTTCCGGGAGTATTTGAAGAATCATCCGTATCATGAAGACACCACATACAGTTCAGGAGAGTCGTGATGCAATTGCTGCTTGGGAGCCGCATATCCATGCATTTCTCGAAACATTTGAAGCGCCTGAAGTATTAGAAGGCGTACTTGCGGGTAAACCAATTGCCATCAAAGACAATATCGTAACCAAATTTGGCCATACGAGTGCAGCATCAAAGATGCTCGAGAATTTTCAGTCTCCATATAATGCAGCGGTAGTTGAAAAACTGATTGATGCCGGTGCTGCTATTGTCGGCAAGGCAAATTTGGATGAATTCGCGATGGGTTCGAGTACTGAATATTCGGCATTTGGAGTTACAAAAAATCCTTGGGACATATCTCGTGTTTCAGGAGGAAGTAGCGGCGGATCTGCTGCCGCAGTCGCAAGCGGGGAAGTGTGGGGTGCAATTGGCACAGAAACAGGAGGTTCAGTACGGCACCCAGCTAGCCTGTGTGGTGTGGTGGGGGTAAAGCCAACATATGGCCGCGTAAGTCGCCATGGCCTTATCTCATACGGAAGCAGTCTCGACCAGGCTGGCCCAATGGCACGCACAGTAAAAGACGCAGCACTGCTACTTGAGATTATTGCAGGGAATGACCCGTACGATGCAACGTCTTCTCAAGAGCCGGTAGGCATGTATGTGCATGCATGCGACAAAGATATTACAGGCATGAAGATCGGGGTGCCGGAAGAATTTTTTGGCGTGGGCATACATCCAGAAGTTGAAAAGCTTGTTCGTGCAGCAGTTGAATCTCTAAAAGACCAGGGAGCAATCATTACTCCTATTTCCTTATCGCTAACATCTGCTGCTATCCCTGTGTATTACCTGATCGCAAAGGCGGAAGCGTCTACGAATCTTTCACGATACGACGGACTTCGGTATGGGGACATGGATGTACATGACGTGTCGCTCTTAGAGCATTACATCCACGCACGTGGGAAAGGGTTTGGTCCCGAAGTAAAGCGTGCAATCTTAATGGGCACGTACGCACTCTCTGCAGGATATGTGGATGCATGGTATAAGCAAGCATCAAAAGTTCGCACCCTTATTCGTCGTGAATATGAGGAGGCGTTTAAAGCAGTGGATGTAATCGCAGGGCCTGTTACGCCGGAGCCAGCATTCCCAATTGGTAGCAAGATGTCAGATCCGCTGCAGATGTACTTAGCCGATGCGCTTACCGTGCCTGCAAACCTAGCAGGTGTTCCCGCACTCTCTGTTCCTTGTGGATTTACGAGCGAGAACTTGCCGGTAGGTCTGCAGGTTATAGCGTCACACTTTCAAGAAGAGAAGATGTTTTCTGCTGCTGCTGCATACGAGAAGCAACACGACTGGCACACAAGATTTCCAGAACTACCGTAGCGAAGCAAGAAGAGAGACGCCTGTCATCGCTGGCGGCTTTTCAATTTTCAATACATCCAGGATTGTAGGAGCAATATCTGCAAGTACGCCGATCGGTGTTGTTAAAATACTAACCATTTCCTGATCGCTTTTTGGGGTGGAGCGTTGTAGGCGTGCAGATACTAAATGAAGTGGAACAGGGTTCGTAGTGTGGTCTGTTTCCACCTGTCCGGTACTCGGACTTATTTTTTCCTCCGCATTTCCATGATCCGCCGTTACCATTAATGTTCCGCCAGCTGCAAATACTGCATTGTGAATTTTTGTAATGCAACTATCTACAAATGAGCATGCTTCTATTGTCGCGTTAAAATCTCCGGTATGTCCAACCATGTCCGCATTCGCGAAGTTGATAAAATACACGTCGTAGATGCCTTTTGAAATTTCCTCCACCACTCGATTCGCAATTCCATCAGCTTGCATATGGGGCTCATCTGCAAAACTAGAAACATTAGAAGAGGGTATAAGGACATTTTCTTGCCCAGGATACGGCGTTTCATTTCCGACGTTTAAATAGTAGGTGACGTGCGCATACTTTTCTGTTTCTGCAATATGGAGTTGTTTGAGCCCTGCATTTGATAGCACGCGTGCAAGAGGAAATTCAGATACATCTTCGAGAAACGCGAAGGGGGTGGGGATAGCTGGGTCGTACTGGGTCATGCTGGCAAAGTACAGGTTTTGTATTTTTTTGGCAGGGAAGCCAACTGTTTCCGGTTGTACCAAAGCTTCTGTTAGCTGCCGTGCTCGATCTGGCCTGTAATTAAAGAAGATAACAGCATCGTTGTCTTGGATGGTTGCCGTTGGTTCACCGCCACGAGTAATTACGGTCGGAACGATGCGCTCATCAAAGATTTGTTTTTGGTACGACTGCGCAATGGCGCTTGTTGCGCTCGGCGCCCCTGCTTTGCGCGGCCCGCCGGTTAACATCTCGTACGTTGCCTGTGTACGGTCCCAGTTCTTATTGCGGTCCATGGCATAAAAGCGTCCAGTTACCGACGCAATCTTTCCTACGCTATATTTTCCAATTGCATCTTCTATTGCTTTCAAATACCCAGCCGCTCCTGTGGGGGGAGTGTCTCGTCCGTCGGTGATAAGGTGAATATATACTCGCTCATGCATGTTCTGGCTTGCTGCAAATTCGAGCAGTGCAATTAAATGGTTGATATGTGCGTGCACGCCTCCAGGTGAAGCTAGTCCAAGTAAATGCAAGTTTGAATTATACTGCGTAACGTGCGCAACGGCATTTAAAAATGCCGGGTTCGTAAAAAATGAACGGTCTGCAATTGCCTTATCTACTTTTGGCAGTACTTGGTACTGCACTTGCCCCGCTCCAATATTTCGGTGCCCTGTTTCAGAATTTCCAACCTCTCCCCACGGCAACCCAACTTCAATTCCAGATGCGCTGATTGCGGCAGTGGGGTAGGTACGGGCATACGTATCCATAGTGGGAGTATTGGCTGCAAAAATAGCGTTTCCTTTTCGAATTAAGCTAATACCCCACCCATCGAGAATAATCACGACTAAAGGACGAGGACGATCCATGTAGCGGGGGCTGGGATTGCACCAGCGATCTCCTGGTTATGAGCCAGGCGAGATACTACTTCTCCACCCCGCGTTATGTGAAAGGAGCATAGCAGAATATATGCTCTTGCGCAATAAAGTAGAAGAGGAAGAATGGAAGTACGACCACTGGAGGAACTCGAAGACTGATGCACACAGATCTGTCGAAGTTAGACCACTAGTGAGTCCTTTGGAGCATCCGGCCTCATTTTTATGAGAAACCGGCTTAACAGCGCCGACCTCGGCGCTGTTTTATTTTTGCTCATCCTATGTATAATGCCCTGTATTGGTGACGTAGCTCAGTCGGTTAGAGCGTGGGACTCATAAGCCCGAGGTCGGAGGTTCGATTCCTCCCGTCACCACAAATTTCTTTACAAACACATAGATTTCGGTATCTTATGTAGTACTGGGCTTGAAGTGTAACGGTTTTGCATGTCTCCCTGTCACGGAGAAGGCAGCGGGTTCGACTCCCGTCAGGCCCGCCAATAGTGTAGTATACAATTATGACAGTCAAAGCATTTGGGCTTGGGTCCTTTATTACCGCCCTTATTTCCTGGGGAATTTTGTTTCTGATCATTAATTGGATCGACCCTACTAAAAGTGCCGCGGCTGCATTTATTCTCTTTTTTCTCACACTCTTTTTAGCCGTTGCAGCAACGGCAGGCTTAATTGGGTACATTGCCCGTACCATATTTATGCGTCATCAGCTCCCGGCATATCGCGTGCGCCCATCCCTTCGGCAAGGAGTATTTTTAGGAGTATTTGTTGATCTGCTCCTCTTTTTACAATTGGAGAGGATTTTAGTATGGTGGGTAAGCGCGATTATCGTTCTACTCTTTATTGTGATTGAATTAGTATTTACGTCATATGACCGACATGGAGCAACAACTCGAGGATCTACAGAAGCAAGCCAATAAAGAGCTTGCAGAAGTTTCGGATGCATCTGCCTTAGAGGCATGGCGCGTTTTATATATCGGGCGAAAGGGAAAACTCCCTGAGCTGCTTCGTGGTGTTAAGGATTTAGGCGATGAAGAAAAGAGAGTGATTGGTAAAGCGGCGAATATATTAAAGAGAACACTTGAAGAAGCATATTCTGTAAAACAAGAGTCGTTTATCGCATCCGCACCTAATAAGCTAATGAAAGCCCTGCCTGCCGGCAGGCAGGTACAAGCTAACGAAGCTAGCGTAGGCCATTTGCATCCGATCACACTTACGATTGAACGTGTGCAAAATATTTTTGCGGCTATGGGCTTCATTATCGCCGATGGCCCGGAAGTGGAAGAGGCAAGATATAACTTTGATGCACTAAATATTCCGTCAGATCATCCTGCTCGTGGAGAAGGGGATACGTTTATGATTGATCCTAAGAGTGTGAGTGGGGAACAGGATGTAGTGCTGCGTACGCAAACATCGCCGATGCAGATCCGATCCGTGGAAACGATGCGCCTCACCCCGCCATTTTATGTAATTGCTCCAGGCCGAGTATATCGAAGGGAAAAAGTAGATGCAACACACGAATCAACGTTTTATCAATTTGAGGGCTTAGGAATAGGGGAGGATATAACAATTGCAGATTTTAAGGGGGTTATTGCTGCATTCTTTTCTACATTCTTTCAAAAAGACGTAACCGTGCGTCTACGTCCTTCATACTTTCCGTTTGTCGAGCCTGGATTTGAAGTTGATATGAGTTGCGTTTTTTGTGCTCAAAAAGGGTGCAGGGTTTGTAAGTACACAGGTTGGATTGAAGTAATGGGTGCTGGCATGGTACATCCGAACGTACTCAAAAATATGAATATTGATCCAACGAAGTATCAGGGCTTCGCCTTCGGTGGCGCTATTGATCGGCTTACAATGATCCGACATGGTATTAACGATATTAGGATGTTTTGGAGTGGAGATATTAGGTTTTTACGACAGTTCTCGAACTGTCATTCCGGCCCCCGAGCCGGAATCCACGTGGATGCCGGATCAAGTCCGGCATGACAAGCTGTTACTATGAAATTCTCGTACCAAAAAATTAAAAAAATAATTCCAAGCCTCACACTATCTCCAAAAGAGTTGGCAGAGCTTCTTACCATGCATGCGTTTGAAACTGTTGTTGATCGCGAGTACGTAATAGATCCAAGCATGACGGTTGTAAAAATTCTCAAGCTCGATCCTCATCCAAACGCAGACCGTCTTCGTCTTGCAACAGTAACCGACGGAACGAACGAAATCCGAGTTGTATGTGGTGCGCTAAACATTGAAGTGGGGCAGATTGTCCCGTACGCACCTCCGGGAGCACGTGTGTATGATGAGCACGGTGAATTATTTACCTTGAAAGAAGCAGTGATTCGAGGAGAGACAAGCCCCGGAATGTTAAATTCTGTCCGAGAACTAGGGATATCAGACGATCATGGCGGAATCCTGATTCTTCCCGAAGATACCCTCATTGGGTCAAAGCTTGCTCTGCATATTCCAAGCGATACGATATTTGACGCTGATGTGCTACCTGATCGCGCGCACGATGTGCAATCAGAAGAAGATATTGCGCACGAAATCGCAGCACTTCTTGGGCTTGCAAAATCATCTGACCGAAAGATGGGTACGCACACAATTGCTTTTAATCCAGATAGTCCAAGTAAAATTGCGGGGGTAAACATTTCTCATGAAGAAGTGCGGGATATTTTGGAACGATTAGGGTTTATAATCTCTCCCCCTGCCCGAGGGGGAGCTGGAGGGGGTGGGAGTGGCGACGTGTGGTCTGTGACCGTCCCGTCTGCGCGCCCTGATGTGCTGGGCGAGCATAATTTGGTTGATGAAGTTGTTCGCGTGCACGGACTTGATGCAATTCCACCGTCTACAATGGATTTCTCAAAGCCATTACCCGTATCACCATCAGTATATTGGATTGGACTCATTCGTCGCACACTTGCAGAATCAGGATTTACAGAAACGTATAGCTATTCGTTTGAAGATGAACGATTTGCGAAATTGGTGAACACAGAAATTCATCCGCACGTTGAGCTTTCAAACCCTATGGCACCGGAGCTGAAGAATCTCAGGTACTCGATGCTGCCAGGGCTAATTTCTGCAATGGTGAAAAGTCGAGATGACATTCATCGGACAAAGAAAAATCAGGAGAGGGCCCTGTTTGAAATAGGGCGTGTATATCATCGGGGCGATGAGGGTGTAGTGCCTGGTATTATTGAGCGGCCTGTTATCGCAGGCATCGCGGTAGGGGATGAGGTAACACTACAAAATATCGTTGATCGCATTCGAGAATTGTTTCAGATAGAAGCGCTCACTGTTATTCCTGCAGAAAAGCCATTTGCGAAATACAGTCTTTTGAAATACGCGGATGAATTTTTCGGTATTGGATATATATTCAGCAATGAACTCCTGAAAAAGATGAAATACAGAATGCCGGTCATTGCGTTTGAAATAAGTTTCAACGCGCTCATGAAGCATGCGCCAGATGTGGAAATTCCTGTGCGGACACTGGACGAGATTCGAAATACACTAGAAACTCCCGCGCAATTCGTCGAACTGCCAAAATATCCAAGCGTATTTCGAGATATATCAATGCTCGTACGTCCGGAAGTAACCGTCGAGCAAGTCCAAGAAATTATTGAGCGTATTGGAAAAGGGTTAGTCGTAGACGTGGATCTCTTTGATGAATTTACGCCTCTCCCCCTGCCCGAGGGGGAGCTGGAGGGGGTGGGAGTGGCGCGAAAATCTCTGGCGTTTCATATTGAATATAGATCTTCAGAAAAAACCCTTACCGATACAGAAATAGCAGAATTGCACTCAAAAATCGAACACGCCCTCAAGAAAGAATGTAACGCCGAAATACGGTAAAAAGGCCTGGCGTTTAGGCTGGTTTCCTGCTACTGTAGCTAAATATTCTCTATGGCTAAAGCATCTAAAAAATCAGCAGCTTCTTCATACGGCGCATCAGCAATCACAGTATTAGAGGGGTTGGAACCTGTCCGAAAGCGCCCGGGAATGTATATTGGTGGTACGGGGCTGGATGGCTTGCACCACCTTATTTGGGAAGTTGTAGACAACTGTATCGACGAAGCCATGGGCGGCCATGCTAATCGGGTGGATGTGCGCTTAATGCCTGATAACGTCATTTCCGTACAAGATAACGGCCGTGGTATCCCTGTTGAAAAGCATCCTAAAACGAAAAAGTCTACACTGGAAACTGTACTTACAGTTCTGCATGCCGGAGGTAAATTCGGTGGAGAAGGGTACAAGGTATCTGGTGGTCTGCATGGAGTGGGTGTTTCTGTAGTAAACGCTTTGTCTGAATGGCTGACTGCAGAAGTAGAGCGAGATGGTGGAAAGTTTACGCAATCATTTAAGCGTGGTGCTGCTCAGGGCGATGTAAAAAAGCTTGGTACATCTAAGAAAACAGGAACAACTATTACCTTTAAGGCCGATAAAGAAATCTTTCAAGAAATCGACTATAGCTGGACTAAGATTCTCCAGCACTTGCGCCAGCAGTCCTACTTAACTCCTGGGGTCCGTGTTCAAATTACAGACGAACGAGATTCTGGAAAAGTACATTCGTATACATTCTATTTCGAAGGAGGAATTGCTTCGTATGTACATCAGCTCAATCTTGGAAAAGATGTAAAAAATGAAGATATTTTTTACACAAAGCGCGAGTTTGAGGACGATAATATGGTTGAGATTGCGTTGCAGTATACCGATGCATATACCGAATCTATCTTAACGTTTGCGAACAATATTCATACAACAGAGGGCGGAACTCATTTGACTGGATTTAAGACAGCGCTTACTCGCACTATTAATGAATACGCACGCAAGAATGGGTTTTTAAAAGAAAAGAAAGATGAAAATCTCACTGCAGAAGACGTGAACGAGGGCTTAACTGCAATCATTAGCGTAAAGCTCCGTGACCCTCAATTTGAAGGCCAAACAAAAGCGAAGCTAGGGACGCAAGAAATGCGCGGATACGTAAATCAGGTTATGGGCGATGGGTTTGCAATGTATTTGGAAGAGAACCCTCGCGATGCGCGCGCGATCATTGAAAAGGTTGCACTTGCAGCGAAGGCTCGTATGGCTGCTCGAGCCGCACGCGATACGGTATTACGCAAAGGCGCACTTGATGGGTTTGCGCTTCCAGGAAAGTTGGCCGACTGTTCTGAACGAGATGCTGCAAAGAGCGAAATATACATTGTAGAAGGAGACTCTGCAGGTGGTTCTTGTAAATCTGGCCGAGATCGAAAGTTCCAGGCAATTTTGCCGCTTCGCGGAAAGATTTTGAACGTAGAGCGTGCACGGCTAGATAAGATGTTGATGAATAACGAAATTAAGGCGCTGATTATTGCTATGGGTGCCGGCATTGGGGAAGAAATGGATCTCTCCAAACTTCGATACCATCGTATTATTATCGCAACCGATGCCGACGTAGACGGATCCCATATTCGTACGCTTTTGCTTACATTTTTCTTCCGCCACTTCCCGGGGCTCGTTCAGGGTGGGTATTTGTATATTGCACAGCCGCCACTGTATAAGCTAGAAAAAGGAAAAGAACTGCACTACGTGTATACGGATCAAGAAAAAGCATCTGTGCTGAAGAAGTTTGGAATTAAAGATGAAACACAGGGTGCCGAAGGTGTTAAAATTCAGCGATACAAAGGTCTTGGAGAAATGAACCCAGGCGAACTGTGGGAAACTACCATGGACCCTGCAAATCGTATTTTGAAGCAAGTAACGGTAGATGATACGGAAGCAGCAGACCAGATGTTCCAAATCTTAATGGGGGCAGATGTAGCTCCTCGCAAGAAGTGGATCCAAACGCACGCAAAAGCGGTAGAAAACCTGGATATCTAATGTCGCTCACCTCTCCCGTTTTGGGAGAGGTCGCCCGAAGGGCGGGTGAGGGGCGTTAGGCGCTATTCATAACCCCTCATCCGCGTCCCGCACAAAGGCGGAACGCACCTTCTCCCAGAACGGGAGAAGGGATCGCCGCGGCTGTTGCATCTTTTTTGCTAATACTATAAAGTACTTATAACGGCCCTCGAGGGCTGTTTTAAGAACACAAAGAATCCTATGGCAAAGGCTAATCTCTCATTTATCCGCGAAGCGCGCGAAGAGCTTAAAAAAGTCTCTTGGCCATCTCGACAAACGACCACCAGGTATACTGTAATCGTTATTGTGATGTCGCTTGGGGTAAGCCTTGTTACCGGAGGCATGGATTGGGCTCTGTCATTGCTAGTAAAAACATTTATTTTTTCATACTAATCTTCCATGGAGGAAGCACCACAACAAGACGCAAAAGGATGGTATGTGTTACATACCTATTCTGGATATGAAGATAACGTTGCGCGCAACTTGCGCCAGCGTATTGAATCAATGGGGATGGAAGATAAGATCTTCCAGGTTATCGTTCCTCGCGAGAAAAAGATTCGCGTAAAGAACGGAAAGCGCAGAACAATCGAAGAGCGATTGTTTCCAGGATACGTGTTGGTAGAGATGGTTGTTACCGAAGATTCTTGGTATGTAGTCCGCAACACGCCAAACGTTACCGGATTCGTGGGGAGCGGAACAACTCCAACGCCAGTTTCAAAAGATGAAATCGATCGCTTGCTCTCCCGCATGGGCGATGATGAGCCGAAGTATAAGATCGACGTAGTAGAAGGCGACTCCGTACGTATTATGGACGGTCCATTTAAAGAATTCGAAGGGAAGATTTCGGAAGTGAATGACGCAAAGGGTACAGTTAAGGTACTTGTGAACGTATTCGGCCGAGAAACCCCAGTAGAGCTTGACTTTTTACAGGTAAAGAAGGAAGGATAACTATACACTCCTATGAAAGAAATTAAGACAATTATCAAAATTCAGATTCCAGGGGCAATGGCAACGCCTGCTCCTCCAGTAGGAACAGCGCTTGGGCCTCATGGCGTAAATCTTCAGGAATTCGTCACTCGATTTAACGACATGACGAAAGAAATGCGTGGCGATGTAGTGCCGTGCGAGGTCACTATTTATGCTGACCGTTCTATGGACTTGAAGTTGAAGACTTCTCCTGCAGCAGAATTACTCAAGAAGGCAGCGGGTGCAGCAAAGGGTTCTGCCACACCTAATACTGCAAAGATTGGGAAAGTAACCAAGCAGCAAGTGCGAGATATTGCAGAAAAGAAAATGGAAGACTTATCCGCTCGAGACGTAGATGCTGCAATGAAAATCATTGAAGGCACCGCACGATCCATGGGCATAACCGTTGAATAACCTATGCGCAGTAAATCATACAAAGAAGTAAAGGAAAAAATCGGAGACAATCCAATAGATATTGCATCCGCTGCGAAGTTTGTAAAAGAGAACGCGCGTGCAAAGTTTGATGAAACTATAGAGCTCCATATTGCGCTTGGCGTAGATACAAGCAAATCTGATCAAATGGTTCGTGGAAGTGTTGTGCTGCCTGGTGGTACTCCAACGCAGAAACGCGTTGCCGTAGTTACCAATGATGCTGAAAAGCAAGAGGCGGCAAAAAAGGTTGGCGCGGCATTGGTAGGCGGAGACGACCTGATTGCGGACATTGAAAAGAACGGCCTATCCGATATCGATGTTGTAATTGCAACTCCAGATATGATGCCAAAGATCGCAAAAGTTGCGAAAGTACTTGGGCCAAAGGGCTTAATGCCAAATCCAAAGAACGGTACGGTAACTGCCGATGTTGCCGCAGCAGTACAAGAGCTTGCAGCAGGGAAGATTACCTTCAAGATGGATTCTCAGGGCAATATTCACGCTGCGCTTGCAAAGGCAAGTTGGGACACCGAAAAAACGGAACAAAATATTCGCGCACTCATCGATGCTGTTCGGGCAGTTCGGCCACAAAACCATCGTGGTGAATTTATGACCAAGGTTGTGCTCAAGTCGAGCATGAGCCCAGCGGTACGTATTACACTCGCATAGTATAGCCCTTGCAGTATTCATGGCCCCCGGACTTTTAATCAGTTTCGATGGCCTTGATTCTTCTGGTAAGGCAACACAATCTAAGCTACTATATGAGCATCTTGCATCTCAAGGTGCTCTTGCCCGTTACGTTACCAGTCCCGATTACACAACTGCATCGGGTAAAGAATTAAAACTGCGGCTGCAAAGCAAATTAGGGAATTGGGACAAAACGACTTGGCAAGAAAAAATGAAATATTTTGCAGATAATCGCGCAGAGCATAGGGAAGAGGTTGTGAATACGGTCTCTGAGGGAGGTATTGTTGTGTATGACCGATATGTGCCAAGTAGTATGGCCTTTATGGCTGAGGAGTCTCGCGCTATAGGGGAAGAGCGTACAAAAGTTCAAGAAGCGGTTGCTGCATATGAATACGAAACAAACAACATGCCCCATGAAGATGCATCGTTGTTTTTTGATATTCCCCCTAGGGTCGCTATGGATTTATTAGAAGGCCGCAAGCACGACCGGGGTGATGAGGCAGAATATACGGACTATATTCAAGTACAAGAAGCTCTGTATGCAGAGTATTTGTCCATGATAGACGAGAAGCCGGGCCACATGCTTCATATTCAATGTATGGACGGAGAGAGGTTACGTACTATTGCAGAGGTTTCGCAAATTGTTCGCACTCAGCTTGCGCAAAGGTTCCCAGATCGTGCACAATTATTTGCATGAACCCATTTATCGTACTTGAAGCTCTGGACGCCGGAGGGAGCCAGACACAAACAGATTTATTAACCAAGCGTCTTAAAAAAGAAGGCTACAAGCCGCACCAGTACCACTTTCCGCAGGAGGACCGCGCAACTGGCCGTATTATTTACGACAAGTTTTTGTTGTACAAAAACAAGTTTCCATTTAGCAAGCGCGAACAAGCCTTGTTATATATCCAAGATTTTTACTCTAAAAACGAAGAGTTGTGGGGAATTATTTCTCCCCCTCATATGAGGGGGAGCGAGAGGGGGTTAGCGCGGCGTAGTATCGTCGTCTCCGATCGTTTCGCAACAAGCACGATGGCATACCAAACCATTGGACTGAAGCCCAAAGAGCGCAAAGAAATGCTCGATTGGATTACGTGGCTTTGCTATAAAGGAAAGCCAGCACTTCCGAAGCCAGATATTGTGCTATTCCTCGACACACCCGTTGAAATTTCGCGCAAGCGTTTAAGGGGAAAAAAGAAAGACTTTTTTGAAACAGAAGAAAAGCTCACTGCAATTCGCGATAGTTATTTGAAGTTGGCGAAAGAGCAAAAATGGAAAATATTCCAAAGCGTAGATACAGCAGGGAACCAGCGAACACGTGAAGAATTGCACGAAGAAATTTGGGCTGTTGTCCAAAAGCACTTGCTAAAATAGCAGATTCGGCGCTACTCTAAGGCGTTGGTCTTTGACAATTAAAACGGAGGAAATCATGCTTTTTTGGTTTATGTGCATTTATGTCTGGCCTTCAATGGCCGGAATGTTTCTTGGTCTTAATGTTGTGTGCCCCGTCATTCTTCAACTTCACCGCGAAGAGGACGCTTGGAGTACGGTCTGGGGCATAACCTGGAAATACTGGGCTACTGCAGTAGGGCTCACGATTGTATTGGCATTAGTACCATAAATTTCCAACACCGGGTGTTGGAAAACGAAGAATATAGCGACCACATAGGGATTTCCCGTGTGGTTTTTTATTTCCCCTCGCCCCGGATGGGGAGAGGGCCAGGGTGAGGGGCATCTCGTCGCAAGCCTTTCCACCCTCATCCTAACCTTCTCCCTATTCCAATCCCGCCAAGGCGGGAGGGAGAAGGGAGCTAACGTCCGCTACTCCCAAATCCTGCTGCTCCTCGATCTGTATCGTCTAGTTCCGCAACTTCTGTAATCTCCGCAGGCTCAAATTTCTGAATAATGCACTGAATAATTTTATCTCCAGCCTTTATTTTAAATGGCTCTTGAGTTGAGTTAAATAAAATTACTTTCCACTCTCCGCGGTATCCGCTATCAATAACTCCTGCAAAGCGGTGAATGCCTTTTGAGCCAAGACCAGAGCGGTCCCACAAAAGGGCAACATGCCCATCGGGGATAGAGCAAGAAATGCCGGTTGCATACATGTGGCGTTCTCCGGGCTGTAATACGTATGTTTCGTTCGTATAGATATCAATGCCTGCATCAGCAGTATTTGCCTTAGTCGGCATTGTTGCGTCTGCGGATAGTTTTTTTACTTGAAATTTGATCATATATAAAATAGTAGCTGATTACTTGTCATGTGGTAAGAGCGGGCGACTCCTCCCCTTTTCAAGGGGGAGGCTGGGTGGGGTGCGTTAGTCTATTATCCCTCTCACCCCCTCTAGCTCCCCCTTGAAAAGGGGGAGAACTTACAAATTTTCTTTTGAAATTGCCGTTTCCGTTGTGCCTTCTTTGCTATGATACTTTGCCCCTGGTTTTAACGTATACGGTTGCTCCGCGGGCGATGAAAGGGGTTCAAAAATAAGTTGGCAAATACGCATCTTCGGATACAGCAAGATAGGTGCCATGCCGATATTTCGCAGTTCTAGTGTGATTGTGCCGCGCCATCCGGCGTCGATGTGGCCGGCCGTAGAATGGATAACAAGCCCTAAGCGCCCGAGGCTGCTTCTGCCTTCTACTCGCGCTGCAAGCGCATCGCCCCATTCAACCCACTCAAGAGTGGAAGCCAGTACGAATTCGTTTGGATGAATCACGTATGGCTCTTTAGCACTGATCGTAACTTCTTCGGTCATGCCTTCTGTTGTTTTCTTATCGAACGGATCGACAAACGCTTGCTTTCGATGTTTAAAAAACCGGAACGTATATCCTAGTCGCAAGTCTAAGCTAGAAGAGCCTAGCTGTACTGCTAGGTCTGGTTTTGGTTTTACGATAAGCTCTTTCTTTTTAAGCGCTATTTTAATGTCGCGGTCTGATAAAATCATAGGTATTGTAAAACGGTACCCGATCGAACAAAAGCTGTAAAGCGGCGCTGCAGCGCCGCCCCGGACCGTGATCCGGGGCCCAGAATGACAAAAGAAAAAACATAGTCCATACTAACGTTATGAACTTAATCCCCATTATTGGACTTGAAATCCACGTTCAGCTCAAGACAAAAAGCAAAATGTTTTGCTCATGTGCAAACGTCTTGGGCGACGCCGCTCCCAATACTTCTATTTGTCCCATTTGTATGGGATACCCGGGGACGCTGCCAGTACCGAATAAGCAGGCGATAGAATGGACGCAGCTTGCGGGTGCTGCGTTAGGGTGTGAACTTGCAATGGAAAGTAAGTTCGACCGTAAAAGCTATTTCTATCCTGATCTTCCGAAGGGGTATCAGGTCAGTCAGTATGACAAACCATTTTGTTTGAAAGGGGAATTTCCGATTGTGGTGAATGGAAAAGAGCGAACAATTGGCATTACTCGTATTCATCTGGAAGAAGACGCTGCAAAAAATACGCATTCTAAAGATGGGAAAAGCACCCTCGTGGACTATAACCGGGCGGGGACGGCGCTGATGGAAATTGTGACAGAGCCAGATATTGCGTCTCCTGAAGAAGCGAGAATATTCTTGCAAGAACTGCAGCGTGTAATGCGCGCACTGGGAGTCTCTGATGCAGATATGGAACGAGGGCAGATGCGCTGTGACGCGAACGTGTCTTTGAGGTTAGAAACGCAAACCGAGTTCAGCCCAAAAACGGAAATCAAAAACGTAAACTCATTTAAATTTGTAGAAAAAGCGCTTGCGTACGAAATTGAGCGGCAAACAAAGCTTTGGGAAGAGGGCAGCATTCCAACACATGCAACGCGCGGGTTTAATAGCGAAACGGGTAAAACAACACTACAGAGAACAAAAGAAGAAGCTGCGGATTATCGATATTTTCCAGAGCCGGATATTCCACCATTTACATTTACCGAAGAGCAGCTTGCAAAGATTGCAAAGTCGTTACCAGAACTTCCATGGGAAGCACGAGAACGGTTTACGAATGAGTTTGGAGTATCTGCACAACAAGCAGAGCTGCTGATAATAGATAAAGACCTCGCGCATTTCTTTGAAGATACCTGTTCGGAAATTGCAGAACTGGATAACGAACGGGTAGATATTGCCCCTGCAGAAGAATCGAAATTAGTACAACTCGCATCGAATATCATTCTGCACGAGCTGCGCGCATTGCTAGAAAAAGAATCTATTGCCGGGAATGAATTAAAGATAACGCCGGAAAACTTTGCTGAGTTGTTGGTACTACTCCATCACAAAAAGATTGGAAGCAATGCAGTAGTTCCGATGTTGGAAGAAATGCAACGTACGGGTGGCGATCCAGATCCGATTATGCAAAACCTAGGGCTGGAACAAGTTAGCGATGCAGGTGAATTGGATATCGTAATTCAAGGGGTTATCTCAGAAAATCCAGACGTAGTTGCAAAGATTAAAGCAGGCAAAGATGCAGGCCTCCAGTTCTTGATGGGGCAAGTAATGGCAAAAACAAAGGGCAAGGCAAACCCGGGAGTGGTGATGGAGATGCTACGGGAGGCTATAGGCGGTAGAAAGTAGACGGTAGGGCAGAGCGCTATATACAAATCCAGTGAATATCAGTTCGTCGTTTCCACCACGACATTTGCCGGTGTGCGTAGCGCATATTGGATTGCACCGTAAGATCAATATCGCAGCTTTCTTTATAGTTCATCGTCTGCAGTAATTTTGAATCTGGAAAATTATTCTGAATATTTTTTATTTCTTCGGCCAGGCCGTCTGCAACCATCTGTGTTGCGCGTTGGGTGATGCGTGCGCGCAAGATGTCGTAATCAGAAAATATTCCCGTAATTTGAAATTTGTTTTCCGGGGACTTTTTCGCACGCAACTGAGAAAACTTTATTCCCGTAGCATGCATAACTTCAAGCGCGCGGATAATGCGACGGGAATTATGTGATTCGATAAATGCTTGGGATTCTGGGTCTTGTGCTAGTAATTTCGCATACAGTTCCTCTGGCGAAAGCTTCTCCAATTCAGCTCGCAGCTCTTCGTTTGGGGCAATATTCGGAATATCGTAACCATCCACCAGTGCGTCGATATACAGCATAGTGCCGCCTGCGATAATTGGAATAAGCCCTTGCTCCTGAATAATAGGGATAAGTGTCTTTGCCGCAGACAGCCAGTCTGATAGGGAATAGGGAGTATCAAGTGTTGCAATATTCAGCAGGTAATGCGGAACCCCATCAATCATATCCGCTGTCTCTATGGAATGTGGAGTATTTTTCCAAACCTCTTTCGGCTTTGCCGTGCCAATATTCATGCCCGCGTAGATTTGTCTGGAGTCTGCAGAAATGACAGCACCACTCAACTGCTTGGCAAGAGATATGGCGTATGCAGTCTTACCTGAAGCTGTAGGCCCCAAAATAACGGGTATCATGATCAGAGTCTAGTGGTATAATGATGATATGATCAAGCTCGTACTTTTCCTTATAATTGCCCTTACTGTTATTGGCGTTTTTACCGGTGCCATCAAAATACAGCTCGACAATGAAAAATTGAGTGAGCTACCTAAGACTGTGGGGCAGTTTGTCACAAACCAAAGCGTTGCATCTAACGCTTCCTACTATTTCACGACGTGGAAACGCAAGGCAGAGCTTGCGATTGCAGGGTCAGCAGAAAAGAAGTTTGAATTGGATATGAAATACGTAGAAGCTGATACGGCAAAGCTGAAAGCAGCGATTGATGCGAATACCAACCCCGCAGACATCATTATGAAGACCAAGCTGCTTAATGAAGGTATTGCGCGTGCAAAGCAGGGAGTAGAGGAAATCTCAGATGAGGCAATTGCGCGCCTGCGAGATTCATGGCTGAAAATTCTTGCTGCAGGTGATTTGGAGTTACAGCGCTTAGGCGGCCTTGCAGACGAGTACAAGAAGTTCCAAGAAGAGCTTACAAAATTAGCTCCGCCCACAACTCCAACTGCAACACCAGTTCCATTAAAGTTTTAAATATACTGGCATCTATAGCGCGATGTTGGTATGGTAGTTAGCTATGAACAAACCAAATATCGCAGTTATTTTAGGAAGCATTCGTGAGGGCCGCGCAGGCGAAAAGGTCGCCAAGTGGTTCATGGATGCCACAAAAGAAATTACAAGCGCACAGTTTACGCTTGTTGATTTAAAAGATCATCCGTTGCCCTTATTTGCCGATGCCATAAGTCCCGCATATCGGGAAGGTAAGCATACCAATCCTGACGTACAGGCATGGCTTGATAGTATTGCTGGGGCAGACGGATATATTTTTATTACGCCGGAATACAATCATGGGGTTCCCGGTCCGCTTAAAAATGCAGTGGATTATGGCTATAAAGAATGGAATGGAAAACCAATCGGATTTGTAGGATACGGTGGAGTCGCGGGTGGCGCCCGCTCAATTGAGCATTGGCGTCAGATTGCGGCAGAGCTGCAGATGTTTGATGTTCGCGAGGCGGTGTTGATCCCTATTGTATGGGAGGCGTTTGATGCAGAGGGCAAGTTGCAGAATTCTGAGATGCATGCCAAAACTGCCAATATCATTGTAGAAAAAGTAGCCAAGCTTGCAACACAGCTGAAAGCGTAAAATTGACGTTTTGCTAGGGGGGAGTACGCTTTTTGTATGACGAAATACAAGCGTATCGCAAACTTCCTATTCGAGATCGGCACCATGCGAAAGCTTCCACGCATGCACCGTCAGACGCTGCTTACCAACGACGATTCCGATACTATTGCGTCCCACTCATACCGCGTAGCTCTTATTGCGTGGATCCTGGCGAAAGAAGAAAAAGCAGATCCGTATAAGACAGTAATGATGGCACTCTTGCATGATATTGCGGAAGCACGGACGGGTGACCATAATTGGATTCATAAGCGCTATGTAAAGATTTTTGAAGATGAAGTGACCGAGGAGCAACTGGGAACATTGCCGTTCCCAGAATTCAAAGAATTTGTAGATGAGTACACAGAGCGCAAATCAAAAGAATCTATCATCGCAAAAAATGCCGATTTATTAGATCAAGCGTTATTGCTTCGTGAGTATGAATGGCAGGGCAACAAAGAGGCGTCAGAATGGCTAAGAGGCAAGGGTGGTGATCGTAAAAACGCACATATTCACAAATTAACGCTTAAGCGCGCAGTGCAGCTTTGTAAGGCCATATATACTACAAGCCCAACCCAGTGGTGGGAAAATCTGTTTACAAGTAAAAACAGGTAATAATTCGTTGTCATTGCCCAACTTGATTGGGCAATCCATGTATACTGCAACTAATGTTGAAGCGTTTAGCATCTATTTTTGCCATAGCGTTTATTCTCAATGCCGTGTGGGAGCTTGTTCAAATGCCTCTATACAGTGTAAGCGTTTCAGGTTGGGATTGTTGGATACTTTGTCTAAAGGCTAGCGTATGGGACGCAGTAATTATCACCTGCGTATATTACTTCATTGATACGCCGAACAAGCGGCATCGCTATATGGTTTCCGCATGTATACTGCTACTCGTAGCAGTCATTATCGAACAGCGCGCTCTTATAGAAGGTCGCTGGGCGTATAGCCATCTGATGCCAACTGTGCTTGGGATCGGACTTTCACCGCTTTTTCAGCTGCCGTTGCTCGCAATAGCAACATTCCGGATCCATGATAAAATAGCAACATTATGAACTGGATTATCTACGCCATTGCCTCCGCCTTCTTTGCATCGCTTGTGGCAATATTTGGGAAAATTGGAATCAAGGGAGTAGATAGTAATCTTGCAGTTGCAATCCGTACCGTGGTGATTGTCGGTTTCGCATGGGTTATTGTATGGTTTCAGGGGAACGTGGGGGATATTGCAAAGATCTCCAAATACTCCATGACCTTCATTATTCTTTCTGCCATTGCTACCGGGCTTTCGTGGCTCTTTTACTACAAGGCATTACAACTCGGCGAAGCATCGCGCGTAGCACCGATTGATAAGCTGAGTGTTGCGCTTACAATTATTCTCGCATTTGTATTTTTAAGCGAAAAACCAACTGTTGGTAATGTGTTGGGTGGCATACTTGTAACAGCTGGCGTGCTCGTAAGCGTGCTAATAAAATAACCAAAATCGCCCTGAGCGGAGTCACATGGCGGTAATTCTTCTTGCTGTTCCCGATAGGCTTTTTCATACAAAGCCAAAATGAGCTACAGTAGTTCTATGGAAGAAGATCAACCACTCGTAGAATTGCTTAAAGGCTATGTGCCATTTGATGAATTGGAAGCACTTCATAAATCAACGGGCCTCGCATGGGTGCATGTTGAGGATTTTCCGGCGCTTAACACATCCCCAAGCCATAATCGTCGGTTACTCAAAATAGGATCTCTTTGATGACCCAAGAAGAGGCGCTTACTATTTTAAAGACAGGAGCCAACGTGTTTCTCACCGGGGAGCCGGGTGCGGGTAAAACACATACTATAAATCAGTACGTTCGCTATCTTCGTGAGCATAAAATAGACGTTGCCATTACGGCATCAACAGGCATTGCGGCTACGCACATTGGCGGCATCACCATCCACTCATGGAGCGGAATCGGAATAAAGAATAGTCTGAGCAAGTATGATATAGACGCCATCGCTTCGCGAGAATACATCACCAAGAGAATCAGCCGTGCCCGTGTGCTCATTATAGATGAAGTGTCTATGCTGGCATCAAATATGATCGATATGGTGGATGCTGTGTGTAGGGCAGTTAAAGATTCCCCAGAACCGTTTGGCGGCCTGCAAGTTATTTTGGTGGGGGATTTTTTCCAATTACCGCCCGTAAACCGAACCTCGCAGGCAACCTCCTTTGCATACGACGCTCTTGCGTGGCGTGAGGCCAATCCTATTGTGTGCTACATCAGCGAACAGCATCGGCAAGATGACACACCATTTTTAGAATTACTATCAGCTATTCGCAGTAATAGCTTCGATGCAATTCATATAGAGCATTTAGAAAAAAGAAGAACAAGTGAACACGCAGCTCCGCAAAATATTCCCAAGCTATTTTCCCATAACGTTGACGTAGATAGGGTGAATACGGATATCTTGAATAAGATACCAGGCGAGGCAAAACTATTTACTATGCGCGCAAAAGGCGCAAAGGCATTGGTGGCAAGTTTGCAAAAAGGGTGCTTATCGCCAGAACGCCTCTCGTTAAAAATAGGGGCAGCAGTAATGTTCACCAAGAATAACCAGAAAGAACATTTCGTAAACGGAACGCTCGGCACTGTACAGGGTTTTAGTAAGCTGGATGGTCACCCCATAGTAAAAACAAAAGAAGGGCGCAAGATAGACGTGGAAGAAATGGATTGGGGCGTGGAAGATAACGGCAGGGTGCTAGCATCTATAACGCAATTACCCTTACGCCTTGCGTGGGCTATAACAGTCCATAAAAGCCAAGGTATCAGCCTAGATTCGGCCGTGGTAGATCTGCGCCAAGTGTTCGAATTCGGCCAGGGGTACGTAGCGCTATCGCGCGTAAAACGATTATCAGGCCTGCACCTCTTAGGCTGGAATACGCGCGCATTTGAAGTGCATCCGGGCGTTCTCGAAAAAGACAGCGAATTCCGTGATAGTTCCCAAATAGCCGAAAACATGTTTGCAGGTATGGAAGTGTCAGGCATCGCCACCATGCACAGTAATTTCGTAAAAGCATCTGGCGGGAAGTGAGTTGTCATCCTCGGACCTGCCTGACCGGTAGGCAGGCTTGACCAGGGGACCCATGCAACCATGATAAAATAGCCATAATGTCCGATTCTTTCACAGTTCACGACTTGCCTCTCGATGAACGTCCGCGTGAACGTATGGTGCGCGAAGGGGCTGATAAAATATCCGCGCAAGAACTACTAGCCGTATTGCTTGGCAGGGGAGTGGCCGGCCAATCGGTTATGAATATTGCGCGCGATTTAATGAAACAGTTTAAAACTCTAGAGGCCATCGTGAATGCATCGCTCGAAGACTTGCAACAAATCAAAGGCCTTGGCCCCGCAAAAGCGTTGCAGCTCAAAGCCAGTCTTGAAATTGCCAGACGGGTTATAAAAGTGGAGCGTAAGAAAGAGCGCAAGAAAAACAATTCTGAAGCCGTGGCAATGGCTAACCAAATAGCAGAGATTGTTCGTAAGAAAATGCGTGATTGGAATAGGGAACACTTTTTCGTTATCTCATTCGATAATCGCAATCGTGTAGCGAGTACGGATCCCGTTACCGTTGGCACATTAAATTCCAGCCTCGTGCATCCGCGCGAAACGTTCGAAATCGCCATATCCCACCATGCCGCAAGCATCGCCGTAGCTCATAATCATCCCTCTGGCGATCCACACCCCAGCGAAGCTGATTTTGCGGTAACGCAACGCCTCGCAGAAGCTGGCACGCTCATGGGCATAGGTCTGCTAGATCACGTCATCGTCACCAAAACCGATCATTTTAGCTTTCGTACAGAAGGGTTGTTGAAATAGCGTCATCCTCGCGAATGCGGGGATCCATGTTCGCAAACCGTACGTATTTCATGTTGTAAACCGGCAAATTTACGGCTATATTTAGCATGTGTTTGAACAAGCATTTAAAAATATAGACAATATTCTACATACAGATTCTGGCTCTGCAACAGAGCTTGATTATGTAGAGCAAACGTCATGGATCTTGTTTTTAAAATACCTTGATGATCTGGAAGAAACGAAGAAGACGGAATTCGCACTTGCGGGGAAGAGTTATGAATATATTTTAGCTCCCGAGTATCGTTGGAATGCGTGGGCTTGCCCTAAGGGGGCGGACAATAAACTTGAGCATAGCAAGGCGTTGGATGGCGATGACCTAAAAGAATTTGTAAATGTTAACCTTTTCCCGTACTTGAAAAAATTTAAAGCAGAAGATCCAAATACAATCGAATATAAAATAGGTGAAATTTTTTCAGAACTGAAGAACAAAATTTCTAGCGGATATAAATTGCGGGAAATTTTGAATATTGTGGATGATATGCATTTCCGTTTATACGAAGAAAAGCATGAGCTATCGCACTTATATGAATCAAAAATCAAGAACATGGGGAATGCCGGACGTAACGGGGGAGAGTACTATACGCCGCGCCCGCTTATCAAAACTATAGTTAGAGTAGTTGCGCCAAAAATTGGAGAAACTATTTACGATGGTGCGTGCGGTAGCGCAGGGTTTTTGGTGGAAGCGTTTAACTACCTTACGCAAAACCAAACAAAGCTTTCTTCCAGCCAAATGGCGATACTGCAAAATAAAACGTTCTATGGCAAAGAAATAAAATCCTTGGCCTATATTATCGGCATTATGAATATGATATTGCATGGCATTGAAGCGCCGCATATCAAACACATCAATACGCTCGCAGAAAATATTAACGACATTCAAGAAAAAGACCGCTACGATATTGTACTGGCGAACCCACCATTTGGTGCAGGTATTGGGCGAGAAATTCAACAGAACTTTCCTATTAAAACGGGCGAAACTGCGTTTCTTTTTCTCCAGCATTTTATAAAAATTCTCAAAGCGGGCGGCAGGGCTGGCATAGTTATTAAAAATACATTTCTCTCAAATACCGATAACGCATCAGTTTCTTTGCGTAAGCTTCTACTGGAAACTTGTAGTCTTTATGCAGTGCTTGATTTGCCGGGTGGTACCTTTCAAGGCGCCGGAGTAAAAACTATTGTACTCTTTTTCGAAAAAGGTAAGCCGACGAAGAAAATTTGGTATTACCAACTCAATCTCGATCGCAATCTTGGCAAAGGTAATCCGCTGAACGAAAATGATTTAGCAGAATTTGTAGAACTCCAAAAAATCAACGCAGACAGCAAAAATTCTTGGAGCGTAAAGATAGAAGGCATAAACCAAGTAACATTCGATTTATCCGTCAAAAATCCAACCAAAACGGATGAAGAACTTTTGCGTGAGCCGAAAGAGATACTGGAGGAAATGGGTAAGTTGGATAAGGAAAATGGAAAGCTTCTCATTGATATTAAAAAATTAATATGAAGTGTAACCAATGCGATAATAATGCTGTGGGCGAGGTAGGACCACAAAAAATCCCCTTATGCTTACAATGCTGGGCGCTATTACAAGGAACGGTGCAGAAACAGAGTGATGCATTGCGCGAAGAAATGAATTATATTCACGATTCGATTGACTCCATGTTTGGCATTTCTACTGGCGCCAGATACCCATTAAAAAGATCAATATTAGTTGCAGGGTCGACAGTTAATCATATCGCGATAAATGATAGCCAGATCGGTATACTCAATACAAGTAATATTCAAAATTTAGATCAAACCATTGATACTTTATATTCAGTATCACAGATAGAGCTTGCAGAAAATATAAAAAAGTTTTCAGAAGCAATTTTAAGTGAACAAGGTTTATCGAAAGAGCAGCAGAGCGAAGTTCTTGAAAGTCTAGATGTAATTACTAAAGAACTGTTTCAGAAGTCGGAAAATCGTAAAAAGACGGTTATTAAAACTCTTATGAGCGGCATTTCGGAAACAATTTCAGTTACAGCGAATTCTTTGACGATTTGGCAAATTCTACAGCCGCTACTTCAAAAATTCTTGCAATTATGACGTGGCATGCAAAAGAAATCGGAATAGATGTTTTGTTGATTATTTTCGGCACTGTTATCGTGGTGGGAATTTTTGAATTCCCGGAACTCTATGCACCATTGAATTTACTCGCATTGATAGCTACTTTAATAGTTTTGATTTGGTATGCGTATGACACGCACAGAATGGCCAATCAGACCGTTGAATCAGCTCTAAGGCCTGTAATTTTGAGGCAAGGAAAAATATTGGACTGGAAAGTGAATTCTACCTCAGATATTCAAAGCAATGGCTTTACTTTAGAGTTTCTAAACCAAAAAAACATTGTTAAAGATATTTCTGGACATATAATTATTCAGCATAAAAAATACAAACTCCATTTTGGAAATGAAATTACAGAGGAGGCTATTACTGAAAATGGCAAAGAAGTTGGTAAAAAGATTATTTTGTTTGAAAAATGGGGGTGGTTGCCCATTGGAGGTGCGATACATGCATCGTATGACAATAATAAATTTGAAAAAACTAATAAGGATAATGAAATTTACCTTGAATACCAAGATATAGAGAGTAATAGATATTTTACAAAAGAAGATAAAGACTTTTGCCAGAGCTCGGGAAAATTATGAAAATTAACTGGCAAACAAAAAAGCTTGGGGAGCTTTATCAAATTGGCTCAAGTAAACGTGTTTTGAAGTCACAATGGAAGACAAGCGGAGTCCCTTTTTATCGTGGGCGGGAAATAACACGATTGGCTGCCGACGGTTTTGTGGACAATGAATTATATATATCCGAAGAACACTTTGCTCAACTATCGGAACAAACGGGAGTTCCGCAAGCTGGTGATATTGTCCTAACTGCAATCGGAACGATTGGGAATTCGTATGTGGTACGAGATAGTGACAGATTCTATTTTAAAGATGCAAGCGTTTTATGGCTGAAACAAGGCATCGAAGTACGTAGTGAGTTCGTTAATATGTGGTTAAAGTCGCCCCTCTTTTTCGACCAACTCGACCGAGGTAATGGAGCAACGGTCGATACACTGACAATTCAAAAGCTGCAAAGTTTAGAACTCCATATCCCGCCTCTCGCTGAGCAACGTCGCATCGTAAAAATCCTAGACGATATCCTCTCAAAAATATCGAAAGCGAAAGAAAATACTGAAAAAAATCTACAAAATTCAAAAGAACTTTTTGGATCATATTTACAGAGTGTTTTTGCGAATCCTGGTACGGATTGGGAGGAGAAAAAACTGAATGAAATTTCTGAAAATATGGACAATAAAAGAATCCCTATAACAAAAAAGTTCCGTACTTCTGGCGAATACCCATATTATGGTGCATCAGGAGTTGTGGATTATGTTGGTGAATATATTTTTGATAATGATTTACTTTTAGTTTCAGAGGATGGGGCAAACTTACTGGCTCGTACATATCCAATCGCATTCTCCATCAGCGGTAAATCATGGGTTAATAACCACGCGCATATATTAAGGTTTGAAAAAATACATACTCAAAAGTTTGTAGAATATTATCTAAATTCTATAAAGCTGAATCCGTATGTTAGTGGAATGGCCCAGCCAAAACTAAATCAAAAGATGTTGAATGCTATTCCCATCCCATACCCTCCACTCCTCAATCAAAAGGCTATCGTCACCAAGCTCGATGCGCTTTCGGCGGAAACGAAAAAACTTGAGGCGATTTATACGCAAAAACTGGCTGATTTGGAGGAATTGAAAAAATCGGTGCTTAAAAAAGCATTTGCGGGGGAATTATAAAAAAGAGACCGCAATGTATACGGACTCTTTAGTAAAGTGCGACTTTTTCGAACTGCATTACCACTTAGAATCGTGTGGATGATATGGCTTGGTCGAAAGCATTGTGCCTAGACCGCTGCCAGCATCTGCGTAACTTTGCATTTGCAGGATTTCGCTCATTGGATTTTGACGTGTTGAGTATAGGTAATGCATGCCGTCATTAAATCGAACAGTAATACTGTTGCTTGTATATTCGTATGCATCGACACTCGAATCACCAGACAAATTTTTATATGGAGTCATGTGCTTTGATTCTTGGTTGATTAGTTGCCAGCCCGACGAATCTGGCACCGCTCATTGTAATCCTATTACCAAATATGTCAATAAATAAGCAAAAGTTGATTGACTATATTACATTCTTGGCATATACTTATATACATGAATATGTATATACAAAAAGTAAAAGAGCTTCGTATTGAGAAAAAGCTATCCCAAGAGCAGGTGGCGCAAGTAATCGGTGTATCTCGGCCAACGTATACGGCCATTGAAGCGGGTAAACAGGAACTGAGCCTGGACGAAGCAAAGAAATTAGCAACGCTATTTGGTATAGGTGTTGATGAGTTGTTGTCTGGCGTTATTCCAAATATGGAAAAATACAAACACATGATACTCGCATATCTGCGTATGAACGTTTCGGAAGACGGAAAAATTCCGAAAACAAAACTCGCCAAACTGTTGTATCTTGCTGACTTTGCGTGGTTTTATGACAACTTAGAAAGCATGAGTGGTATGCAATATAGGAAGATAACATTTGGCCCAGTACCCGATGCGTTTTTTCGTGCAATTGATGAGCTAGAAGAATCTGGGAAAATTACCATTGAGCATAAAAACACAGAAGGCAAAGAGATGTTTTTGATTAGCGAATCAGATAGTAACAAAAACGAGAAAATTCAAACGTTGTCTGAGGGCGAGAGTGCATTGATGAAAAAAATTGCAAAGAAGTGGAAAGATAAAAAAACGAACGAGATTGTAAATTTTACTCACAATCAACTGCCATACTTTTTGTGTCGAGAAAATGAGCTTATTCCATATGAGCTTATAACCCAAGAAGATTCCGCATTGGTGTACTAAGCGCTATGGAAGGGAATTATTCTGTACGAATTGAGCAGTTTGCGCAGCGACACTTTATAAAAAGTTTTGAGAAAAAATATAAATCTCATTGGGACGTTACCTTGCTCGCAATTATTGCAGAGCTTGAGCGTATCGACAGGTTACTTCTCACAGAGAAAGCGAAAACTATTGCTGATCTCGGACATGTAAGAATCGTAAAAACAGAATTTAGTATTGTAAAAAGTAAGCAATCGCCAAAAGGATCTGGTAATAGATGCATCGTCGCGTGGTATCCGGATAAGCAGTATGTATCCATATTGCTTGTGTATGGGAAAACAGACTTAGGGGGCAGTAATGAAACTGCTAATTGGAAAAGGATGATTGCTGAGAATTATTCTGAGCTTAGGGATACGCTGTAAGTTTTTCTTTGAGCTTTGCAAAATACTGAAAATGTTGCATTGTACCCATATATGAACGAATCGGAAACTCGAGCTGAACATATTGACCCAAAACTCAAAGAAGCTGGTTGGGGCGTTATTGAGGGTTCAAAAGTACTACGTGAATTTCGTATTACGGACGGCAAAATTCAAGTAGGTGGGAAGCGTAGTAAACCGGAGATTGCCGACTATATTTTGGTATATAAAAATACAAAGATTGGAGTGATAGAAGCTAAGGCGGAAGGGCTTGCTGTAGGTGAGGGCGTGGCACAAGCAAAAGCATATGCGCAAAAAATGCAGATTAATTATACCTATGCAACGAACGGGAAAGAGATTTATGAAATGTCTATGGAAAGTGGACGAGAAAGCACTATTACAAATTTTCCAACCCCTGACGAATTATGGAATAAAAGATATTCGGGTCAGTTCGCGTCAGGCGAAGAGTGGAAGGAAAAATTTGCAGGTGTTCCAAATGAGGGCGACTATGGCAAAAGATATTATCAGGAAATTGCCGTTCACAATGTTTTGAGTGCCGTAGCTGAAGACAAACAGAGAATACTTTTAACGATGGCAACGGGAACCGGAAAAACGGCCGTTGCATTTCAAATTGCTTGGAAATTATTCCAAACCCGTTGGAACTTGAAGCGAGACGGGGCTCGCAGGCCAAGAATATTATTTTTAGCTGATCGAAATATTTTAGCCGACCAAGCCATTAACGCATTTTCCGCGTTTGACGAAGATGCACGAGTTCGTATAAATCCTCTAGATATTCGCAAGAAAGGTGGAGTGCCGATGTCGGGCAGTGTCTATTTTACAATCTTCCAAACGTTCATGAGTGGGCCAGGCGGTACGCCGTATTTCGGAGAATACCCACCAGACTTTTTTGATTTGATTATTATAGACGAATGTCACCGTGGGGGTGCGAACGATGAAAGTAATTGGCGCGGAATTTTGGAATATTTTTCACCAGCAGTGCAGCTTGGGTTAACGGCGACTCCAAAACGGCAAGCCAACGTAGATACATACAAATATTTTGGAGACCCCGTATATACATACTCTCTTAAACAGGGAGTAAATGACGGCTTCTTAACACCATTTAAAATAAAAAGAATCAGTACCACGCTGGATGATTACAGGTACACATCTGATGACCAAGTGATTGAGGGGGAAGTTGAAGAAGGCAAGCTGTATGAAGAACCGGATTTTAATCGAATTATCGTTATTAAAGAGCGAGAAGCAAAAAGGGTTCGAGTGGTATTAGATGAAATAAATCAAAACGAAAAGACGATTATATTTTGTGCAACACAAGACCATGCATTAGCCGTTCGTGATTTGGTAAATCAAATGAAGAAAAATAAAGACCCTAATTATTGTGTTCGCGTAACTGCCAATGATGGCGCTCGAGGCGAACAGTACCTACGTGAATTTCAAGATAATGAAAAAACAATCCCAACTATTTTGACCACTTCTCAAAAACTTTCTACGGGAGTAGATGCACGCAATATTCGGAATATTGTTCTTATGCGCCCAGTTAATTCTATGATCGAGTTCAAGCAGATTATTGGGCGAGGTACGAGACTTTTTGATGGCAAAGAATATTTTACGATTTATGACTTTGTAGATGCATATAAGCATTTTTCTGATCCGGAATGGGATGGAGAGCCGATCGTGGAAGTAACCGAAGATAAACCAGCGGTATTAGTGTATCCAAAGGGGCCACAAGACACGGATATAGTCGTGGATGATGTGGGTCCGGAAGAGCCAAAGACAAAACTGAAAATCAAGTTACGTGATGGAAAAGAGCGAGAAATACAGCACATGATTTCCACTTCTTTTTGGAGTTCCGATGGTAAACCAATTTCTGTTCAGGAATTTATGGACAATATGTTTGGGGCTATGCCGGAATTTTTCAAGAGCGAAGAAGAGTTGCGGAGAATTTGGTCGAATCCAACTACGCGCAAAGTATTTCTAGAAAAAATGTCTGCAATTGGATATGGAAAAGATGAATTGGAAACATTACAAAAAATGATTGATGCCGAGCAGAGCGACTTGTTTGATGTTTTAACATATATTTCATTTTTGACAGAACCAGTTTCAAGAGTAGATCGCGCGCAGCAAGCAAAAAACAAAATCTTTTCAGGATTAAACGAAGAGCAAAAAGAATTTCTGGATTTTGTACTGTCGAAATACGAAGAAAAGGGAGTTGAAGAACTAGATGAAGAAAAACTGCCAATATTATTAAACTTAAAATATCACGCTATCGCGAATGCGGAGCAGGCGCTTGGAAGTGTTGAAAGTATTCGCTCCATCTTCTTTGATTTTCAACAAAAATTGTACGCGAAAACGGATAGAGTGCGGGAATATTCTAGATAGGTGTAACGCTAAGTTGCCATATTTTGTTCTATACGAGAAATAATTTTTCTCCATTGCTATCCAGCATGCTCGCACGTATGCTTCTAGTATGAAAAAATACTTATTTACGTTGTTAGCGATCGGTTTATTTATGATTGGAATTGGATTTTCCGTTCAAGGTGCGGAAGCTTATTCTAGGGTAGGGGGATATTATCACAGTAGCGGTACGTACGTAATGCCGCACTATCGTACAAGTCCGAACTCAACCCGATACGATAATTGGTCTACGCGCGGCAACTATAACCCGTATACGGGAAGCAGGGGGTACCGTAGTCCGTATTCGAGCTATCGTAGTTGGTAAAAAGAAACAGTCACTCATTAGGGTGAATAAAATGTTAGCTTCGGCCACATTGACGGCTGGTAGTATACAAAGTTACAAATAATAATGTAAACTTGTAAATATAAAGAAGATACCATACAATATCGGTATGGCTAGTTGGATACAAGGCAAACGGAAACTGGTAGGGCTCTCACAGCAGGATGTTGCGAGTAGTCTTGGCATTTCGCGTCCAACGTATATCAAGCTTGAAAAGGGTATTGCTAAGCCCACTGAGGAGCAGAAAGCAATCTTGTCGCGTATTTTTGCTATGTCTCATGATGCGGTAGAAGACGGCTCTGCTGAATATATTCCATTAGATAAGGTAGATATTCGAGAAATTCCCAAAGAAAACGAACAGAAGTTTCAGCAAGTACTGCTGTATATATTAGGCAAAGTAGGAAGCCGTCCGAATATTGGGCAAACAGTGTTATATAAATTACTGTATTTTATAGATTTCGATTACTACGAAAAATACGAAGAGCAGCTTATAGGTGCAACGTATATAAAAAACACGTATGGTCCAACGCCGGTATCGTTTGCGAAGCTCGTAAAGAATATGGAAGATAACGGAAAGATAGTCGAAGTTAAAAGTAAGTATTTTGATCTCGATCAGACGAAATATATTCCCGTGAAAGAAGCGGACGTTTCAAGTTTATCCGGGCAAGAATTAAAACATATTGATGACGAGTTGGAGCGCTTAGCGCATTTAAGTGCTCGTAAGTTATCGGAGTTGTCGCATAGTGATACGCCATGGAGGGTTGCCCAAGATCGTGAAGTGCTCAATTATGAATATGTATTTTATCGTCCGGAAGAAACGTCCGTAAGAGAATATGAGCAACTTTGAGCAACTTCCGGAATTTGCTCGCGAATTAAAAAAACTCTCAAAAAAATATAGAAGCCTTGAGAAGGATTTACGTGATTTTGAGGCCGTTATTTCTGTAATGCCAACGGGAGCAGGGAAGAACTTCACCATTATTCACGTTCAAGAGGATGTGAAGATTGTAAAAGCCCGATTAGCGTGTAAAACCCTGCGCGACAGATCGATGCGTATCATCTACGCGTACCACGATGCAACAATAACGTTTGTCCATATTGAAATATACTTTAAGGGTAATAAGGAAAATGAGGATCGTGGCCGTATTGAGAACTATCTTAAAAACCTGTGATATCCCTTCTTGAATCCATACACTCCGAACTCAAACTCAACGCCGATCCTGCCTACAAAAAATCGCAACAGAGGTTTTTCAAGGAGGGGATTGAGCTGTATGGCGTGCGGATCCCGATAGTGCGAAAGATTGCAAGTAAATTTTTTCGAAAAATTGAGCGAAGCCCCGCAGTAGATGCTTCGCATCACTTCAGGGTTACTATATTTGCGTTGTGCGAAGAGTTGCTAAAAACCAATATGCAAGAGGATTCGGTGATTGTGTACGATTTTGCATATAGAATGCGGACGGAATTTGAGCCGAAGGATTTCGTCGTATTTGATCGCTGGGTAAAAAACTATGTAAACAACTGGGCGAAGTGTGACGATTTGTGTACGGGTGCGCTGGGGGAGCTGCTTGCAACTTATCCGCAGCTTATACAGAAAACCGTACCGTGGCGGAAATCCAAAAACAGATGGGTACGCCGCGCTTCCGCCGTTGCCCTTATTGTCCCCATAAAGCGCAGTAATACATTGCCCGACGTATTTGCCGCAGCAGATGCGCTCATGGCGGACGAAGATGATTTGGTACGCAAAGGCTACGGATGGCTCTTAAAAGAGGCGAGTAATATATACCCCAACGAAGTATTTGCATATGTAATGAAAAATAAAGCGAAAATGTCGCGCGTTGCGCTTCGATACGCAATAGAAAAAATGCCAAAGGATTGGAAACGGCAGGCGATGGCGAAACTATGAAAATCTACGTGAAAGCGAAGGTGCACGCGCGGGAGAATAGGGTAGAGAAAGTGGATGATGAAAACCTTATAGTCCACGTCAAAGAAGCTCCGGAGAAAGGAAAAGCGAATTGGGCCATTATTGAATTAGTTGCCGAATATTACGACGTGCCCACTACAAGCGTGAGAATAGTTACAGGCAGAACAAGTACGAAAAAATTAATGGAAGTGGTGGGAGTATAAGCTGCGATCGTAATTGCTTACTAGACAGTAGGGTGCATAGGGGTATACTTCACTGTTCTGCATTTTATGGCAGAACAGTTGATGCTAGACTGTTCGTTCACAAAGGGGAATAATCATGCAAGGTATTGAGCGCGGGTACTTGAATGCGTCTATCCGAGCCGTATTGTCTGCAAACGCAAATTTGTTGGAGGCCAGTGTGGAAGAGGCGTTGTCTCATGCGCAGTTGTATGGGAAGCCCGATACGTTGGGGCTCGATGCGTGGCCAGAAATTACCATTATGGATTCTCTGGCGCTCTTTGATGCTAACGCCATTGTGATTACGGAAGAACGTAGCGCGGCAATTCCCAAATACTCAAATGGGACTGATCCAAGAAACGTTCGCACGTTCTTCATCAGCGACCCAACAGACCGTTCACTGCAGTTCTCAAAATTTTTAGAAACTGCGCCGGATAAAAAAATCACCGTTGGAAAAATGGTGCATTCACCCGAGGCATACCAAGCGTGGGAGGCATCTTTTGGAGCCCCAGTTACCGTTACCGGAGCATTTTCCGCAATTACATGCGTTCGTGGCGCAGTGCCCATTTGTAGTGTCAAAGTGAACTACATTACCCAAACATTGTTCGTGGCATGTAGTGCCGGAATTTTTGAGTTTGCTCTACCGTCGCATACTGAAGCATCGTATGGACGGCTAAAGATTGAAGACGTTCGTGATGGCGGGAAAAAAGTGTTGTTTGTAAAACACCGTGATACGGGCGGGGAAGGGAGTAAACGATTCGTTACGTTTCTAGGCAAGAGTGGCTATGCTGAAAATTTTCGGTCCAGCCGCCTGGTGCGAGACGAAGATCGGGAGCGCCTGCTTGCGTATGGAAACCCGGGTGGGCCATCGCGTGTCTTGTACCTAACAGATCTGCTACCGCAAAATGAACCGATTGGATTTATTCTGGCCAACGGTGAAAAAGTGGGCGAATGGGTCCATTGGATTCCGTATGTGACGCACGCCAAGGTACCGGGTGATGATAGTGAGCCTGCGCTGCTTATGTTTGAAATTCATCAGGATTGTCCTCAAACAAAAGATGGCGTGTTGATGGCAACTCCGCCTTCGTACAGTGTGTTTCGTGAAATGCCAGACGGGAAGATGGTATTGGATGTGGCGCATTTTGCGAAGTTTGAAAACCCAAGCAGATTGCGTTCAACACTATTGGTGTGCCCGTCGAGCAACAGAGCAATGACGCCCATTATGCGCCAGTATGGGTACCGTCAGATTGTTTTTTAGAAGAGGTTCGTATGTTCCGAGTCGGTCAGCAATGATCGACTCTTTTTATTTGCCCAAGTATAAAAAAACTCTGTCCGGAGTGAACAGAGTTGAAGGAGAAGCTAGTCGTTGGTAATTGCAAAGGGTTTGAACTGGGTGTGGTAATCAGGCCGAATGGCTATTTCTCGTCCATTTGTTCCTTTTCGTGCAAATAACACATGAGGAGAGTTGGGCAATACCGCAGATGAAGCATCTTCGATAAACATTTGCTTGGCAGGATCGGTAAACCACCCCCTACTTGCAGCAATAAGCAGTAGTCGTATTGCTGCATTGCTCCATACTTGCTCAGCGTTGAGATGTTTTGGCTTATCGCGGTCACTGGTTTCTTTGTGGAGCGCGAGCATTGTTGTAAGGGGCTCGGCCAGCTCATGTCCAAACATGCAGGGTATATAGCGGTAGCCATGATCGTCTTGTTGCACAATGATGAGTTGATAGCCAAGGCATGGGATATTCGCGATCGTATTTTCAACCAATGCCTTGATGAGTTCTTGGCAGTATGTTTGCCCAGCAGTTGGGTGTTCTAATATGGTAACAAGGCGATGACGGGGAGCGTCGAGTAGTACGAATCTGCTGATAAACATGCCCACAGTGCGAGTGATCCAGGGGTCGTAACTCTTTTTGGGGAACGATGGCCACTCTATCCACAGGTAATCCGGTAAACGGAGATTTACAAGATCTTTCGCCGTGACGTTGTGGTCAATTTTAGCGCCAGATATAGATTCGATGCTTGCAGTAGTAAGGCGAGCGCGGTAACTGTTGGCACGCAGATGCAGGGCGATTTCTGCCATACAAAAAATCTCTTCTGCAGAAATCTTATCTTTGGACAGACTTTTGAATTCAAAGTTGTTCATCTTGATTCGGCGTTCTTGCACTTTGAGCCACAGCATCCATGGTGGATCATCTACGACTGTCGCTGTTAAGCCGAGAAGGTCGTTTTTGAGGTTTGCAAGATACTCGTTGCGAGGAGGTTTCTGATTTGGAGATAAATCCCGATAGAACCTGTCTGCAATGGATGTAAGAAGCGTATCGTATGTGGATAGTTGCATCACAGACCCTTTCTTTGTTCGTAGGTTGGAAGGTGCACGTTCTCTATATTGCAGCTAAATCCAAAAAAAGACTGGTGTCAATTTGCGAATAAAGGCATACTATTTGTATGAGCGAGCTTAAGACAGAAACTCCGCAGACGGTCCCGATTGAATATGCGGGCAAGTGGATTGCATGGAGTGACGACCATATGAGAATTGTTGCAAGTGCAGATCGTTTGGCGGATCTTCATCGTGAAGTAGAGAGGATTGGAGAGAAGGATGTTTGGTACGACAAGGTGCCAGATGCGAATATACGTTTTGGCGGTGCTGCATTTCGAGGGTGAAATTTTCATACAAAAAATCACTGATCACACCAGCGCCCGGATTTGAATCTGGTTTATTGTATCAGTCAAAAATTCCAGTTTTGCTTTCAGGCCCCAAAGGTGTGATGCGTTTTGATGCTTTAGTTGATACCGGCTCAGATCAAACAATATTCCCATTACTTGATATTGAGGAAATAACAGGAATTCTTATCGACAGGAATACGAAGTCAGAAGTACGGGGAAGATTGGAGCAACACAAAGAAGAATTATTTCTTGGTAGTAAATGTGTGCTGCGTCTCGCAGTGGAAGAGGAAGTTTACGAATTTCCGTCGTCTATTTGGTTTAGCGATGATGGAAATAGTCCTGCAATACTCGGGCACAGCGGGTTTCTTGAATTCTTCACTAGCACGTTTGATGGAGATGGTCACGTGCTTACACTTGAACCAAATAAAAGATTTTCTGGTATTGCAAAGAAGCTCGAATGGTAAAGACGTGAAAGGGTTACGACTGTAGCGCTGCAATATCCGCCAATATTTCTTGTGCGTGGTCTGCAGGCTTCACTTTCGGATATACTTTTGCAATAGTGCCATCTGGCGCAATAAGGTAGGTGATACGCAAAATACCTTCATATTCTCGGCCCCACATCTTTTTCATTCCAATTACTTCGTAGCCGTTGAGGATCTTTTTATCGGGATCTGATAAAAGGGGAAACGGCAATCCAAATTTTTTAGAAAACTTTTCATGGCTTTTTACAGAATCAGCGCTTACGCCAAGCACGGCAATCTTATGATCTGCAAAATCCGACCATGCGTCGCGAATAGCGCACGCCTCTTTGGTGCATCCGGGAGTGTCGTCTTTCGGATAAAAATACAGCACTACATATTTACCCGCATACTGCGCAAGTGTATGAGTGTCGCCGTATTGATCTTCCGCCGTAAATTCCGGCGCCTTGGTTCCTTCTTTGAGCATGTGGTAAGTATACTCTAGGTTAGTAGATAGCATGCCGCCATTCGTTTTTTGTACGAAAGTGATATAATAAGACAATGAAGAAGATTATTGCCAAGGGAATCCAAGTATATACTTTTGAACGGAATGAAAATGATTATATTTCATTAACAGATATAGCTCGATTTAAAGATAAGGAGCGGACTGAGTACGTTGTTCAAAACTGGATGAGAAATCGAGACACTGTCGAGTTTTTAGGTATTTGGGAACATTTGCATAACCCTAATTTTAAACACATCGAATTCGATGTGTTTAAAAACGAGGCAGGTGCAAATAGTTTCTCTCTTACGCCCAAGCGTTGGATTGAGTCGGTAAATGCCGTAGGATTGATTAGTAAGGCTGGGCGCTATGGTGGAGGCACATTTGCTCACAAGGACATCGCATTCGAGTTTGCTTCATGGATTTCTCCGGAATTTAAGCTGTATTTGATCAAAGAATTTCAAAGGCTAAAGCTGGAAGAAAATAAAAAGCTGGAACTTGGCTGGGATACAAAAAGGATGCTCACGAAAATTAATTATAGGATTCATACTGACGCAATCAAAGAAAATATTATAGTTCCTCAAAAGTTATCAAGAAAAAATGCAAACATAACGTACGCCAATGAAGCCGACGTGTTGAATGTTGCATTATTTGGATTGACTGCAAAAGCCTGGAAGGATGCCAACAAAAGAAAAGAAGGAAACATGAGAGATTATGCTGATGTTACCCAGCTCGTTTGCCTGGCAAATCTGGAATCACTGAACGCCGAATTTATTCGGCAGGGACTAGCTCAACCCGATCGATTGTTGACCCTTAATGAAATTGCCATCGTCCAAATGCGATCATTGGCCGGAAACAAAACGCTTAAGAAATTATTATAGTTGTGTAAGTATAGGTGTACAATAAACGAATGCTAGTTGATAAGATTTTGGAGTATTACGGTAGGAATCCGGCAGTTTATCCAGGCGCAGAAGATAAGTGGATTGTTGTTTTCTCTGAAACGCTACTCTCTAGTTATATTTATTTACCGTTCATTTTCGCATTATTGCCCTGGGTATATTTTTTTATAGGAAAGAAGCAGCTCATAAAAAAGATGGAACAATATTTAGAAAAAAGATCATCATTGCTTCGATAGTAGGCCTAGTTTTAGGGTTACTTGCTCCATATTTAATACTGGCGATCGCTGCAAGTCTGGCATTACGTGATTTATATGGCTAGTAAATACAAATTAGTTCTTGGCTTATGTTTTGTAGGTTGTTTGTATTCGTTTTCTACTCTTGCCTTTACAAGGGTTGCGCCGCCCGATTCACCAACCCCATTGCCAGATCCGTGTACTGCATTTCCTAGCTCTTCTGAGTGCCGAGCAACTCGAGACGCCGTTGTCATTGTACCCGGCATTGTTGGCTCATTTAATGGCTTTTCTTTATTTGCAGATAAATCGGGAGGTACGTGGGGACCGGTTCCATTCCATAAAATATATCAAGGCTTGGAGATGCGGTTCGAAGCAGAAGGGTATGTGAAAGATACGGACTTGTTTGTTGCGTATTACGATTGGCGGCAGCCAAATGCGGAATCTGCGCATGAATTTTTGGATCCGATTATTGAACAAGCAAAGCAAAAAACGGGGAAAGTAGACATTATTGCGCACAGTATGGGTGGGCTGCTGACGCAGGGATACATAAAAAGCAGCGACTTTACGCGTGGTGAGATAGATAAGTTTGTAATGCTAGGTACGCCTAATTTGGGAGCAAGCGGAGCATATTTACCGTGGGAAGGTGGAATATTTCCACCTACATGGAGTGCGCCCCTGAGATTTTATATGAATCAAATTGAAGGTGCCCTTAGGAAACGTCGAAATATTGAAGATATTGAGCCCAAATCATTCCGCCAGATATTTCCATCTCTGAGAGAGTTGTTGCCCGTCAATAACTATTTGAATAAAAGCGGGGCGCTCACAACGTCCGGTGAGCGTAATACATTCTTAGAGGGATTGATTGCAGCGCGCACTCAGCTATTTAGCCGAGCTGTTGTTACGACAATTGCAGGAGTCGATAACAACACGCTTGGAAATGTGGAGCTTACGAATGCGCGAAGCGAAGAAGACGTGCAATTGGAACGTTGGCGCGACGGTCATCCTGTGCAAGACGTGCCGCAGCCGAATGACACACAAGGTGATACTACGGTATTAAAATCCAGTGCGTTGATAGGATCTCGTAAAGTGACAGTAGGAAACATTCCTCATAGTGCGCTGCCAGAATATGCGCAAAATGAGGCGTTAGCTGCAATTGGAATTACGAACGATACTCCGAAAGTATTTACCTACGAAGAGCCACAGTGGCTTACTGGCTTTGTAGTGCTGTCGCCAGTTGATATTACGATTACGGATGCTTCTGGTAAAACGGTTTCAAAAAGTACAAATGACTTTGGGGATGATGCGTTTATAGATATAAGTGATGATGAGGAGGCGGATAATCCGAAAGTTATTATCATTAAAGAATTAGAAGCGGGAACGTACACGGTAAAGCTCACCGGAACAGATACCGGCCCATACACAGTTATTGTGACCCATACAGATGCCGAGGAATCTACATCTACAACGCTTACCGGCACTACGATACTGGGAAAAGAAGAATCGTTTACAGTGACGATTGGAGAAGATGGCGAAGCGGCTGTTGTAAGTGAAATTAAAAATGATAAGCCGGTTATTACAACTGCATCTGGCGGCCCTGGCGATGAAAAGGATTGTTGCCCTGGACGTGACACGGAAATAAAAACTGCGAAGAAAGGGAAAGTGCTTGGCGCAAGGAGTAAACCCTTCGACAAGCTCAGGGCAAGGAAACCAAAACTTCGCAAAGTCGCGATTGAAAAATTACAACCGCTCAACACAATATTTTTTGAAGTATGCGGACGCACGCCAACGAGTGATGAATGGCACTACTGGGCAGAGCGCTATTTAACGGATAAGGGTGATTGGGACAAGCTTAAAAATACAATGCAGTATTACAAAGGAAAGGGAGTCAGTTTGCCGACTACCTAGAATTCGACGTGGATTACCCGGTCAAGCCGGGTAATGACAGTGGACTGCCTAGCAGGCCGTAGCTTCAGCGAAGGCCTGTGGACAAACAAAAAACAAAATAGGCTTGTATTGTGTATATTGAAAAGGAACACTTTATACATAATTGTTTTTAACATTTCTTCACTATGGACAAGCTCAAGAAAAAGATGCGCGTATGGTCGGCTCTAACTATTCTATCTTTTGTATTGCAGCCTGTATTGCCAGGGATCGCATATAATGTTGCATCTGCAGATGAGGGGGAGAGTGCGCCCGTTGTAGTAGAAGTTCCGCAAGAGGCTCCTGCGCCAGAAGAATCCCAAGCTCCCACTGAGATAGTAGTCGAGGAAGAACCTTTAGCATCTCAAGAATCCGCACCAGAACCAACCTCAGACGTAACCCCAGCTCCTGAAGTTTCTGAATCCCCAGTAGCAGAGACTACGGAAGCTGTAGTAGCGCCAGATCCAGCAGTTGCTGAGGAAGAAAAAACTCAGGGCCAAGATACAGAAGAAGGCGCTTGGAATATTACAAGCAATGGTGCTGCAATTACGAAAGAGTCAGTATCGGTACACGCAACATATACGGCCCCGCAAAATTCTGCTGTGAAGGTAAAGTTTACAAAACTTCCAGACACTCCAGGAACTCTTACTATAAAAGAAGTAAAACTTACTGAAGATGAACAAAAGCAATTGGGTGCTGTAAGTGATACCGCCTACGATATTACAAGCACGATGGAAAACGGATCGTTCCGCTATAATTTAACATTGCCAAAGCCAAGCAATGCGAAGGATGTAACAGTGAAGTATGCGGAAACAAGAGGTGAATTAGATAATGCGCAAGACGTTACGCAAAAAGCTACGCAAGAAGAATCTACAGTAACGATTACTGGCCTAGACCACTTCACGATTTTCGCAGTTTCGGCTGATACGGCAGCAACTGCACCTGGAACAGGCGTATACACTACTGTGCCGACTATAAGTCTTGTAGAAACTGTGCCTGGCCAAATCGGTGTTGGAACTTTAAGTTTGAACGTTCCGTCTGGATTTGAATTTGACACATCGAGCGCAGTTTCTGTAGTGCGAGAAACGCATACTCTTAGTTGCGCTGCGGCTAACAAGGTACAGCTTGATGGTATTGAGCCTGTGTGGGCTTCTCAGAGCCCTACAGCAACAAGTGTTAGCTTTAATGTAACTCAAGCATCATCTGCAACTTGCGATGCGACACTACACTTTAGTGGAGCAAAGGTTAGGCCGATCAACGGTACGCCGTTAGCGATGGGCGATTTCACAGTTTCGAGTAGTGGCACAGTAACTGCAACCCTAGATACTGTTAGCGCTACTTCCGGCCTACAAGAAACAGTTGGAGCTTTCAGCGCATCTGCGTCCACTATTGCTGCCGTGCCGGCTACGGTTGAGGCAGATGGTACGACTGCGTCGGTTGTGACGGTTACGATTACGGATCAATTCGGAAATCCGCTTTCTGGCAAGACAGTAACACTCGCGAAAACTTCTGGAGCTGGATCACCAGTGATAGGCGCAGCTTCTGGCCCAAGCGATAGTAATGGCCAAGTAACATTCTCTGTAACTTCAACTACGCCTGCCGTTGATGTGTTTACCGCAACAAATACTACCGACGCTGCCGTTGTAACAGATACAGCAACGATTACGTTTGTTGACACTATTGCACCAGCTGTACCGTCTTTAGTTGGCCCTGTTAGTGGAACGATTACGCAGCCGGCGAGTGTACTGCTTGATTGGTCAATCGAGACTGATCCAAACAATATTAGTAATCCAGTTAGTTATTATTATCAATCTGCTTTGAATAGTGTGGTAGGCGCGAATAACGCACTAACCTCCTCTCCATATGCATCAGGTGCGTTAAGTGCTTCTGAAATTGACGCTTCCGGTTCACCAGATAACACCTACTACTGGCAAGCTCGTGCCTGCGATTCATTGGATAACTGTAGTGACTGGTCTGGGCCATGGATGGTTACTATTGATGGTGTGGTACCGGTAAACCCTACAGTTACATCCACGAGCCATACAGTTTCAACATGGTCAACTGACACCACCGTCGATCTTTCTATTAGCGGCGCAACCGATGCACTATCTGGAGTAGATGGCTTCTCATACGAGTGGGATACCAATGCTATAACTACGCCAGATGCAACAAAAGATGACGAAGAAACTACTACGAACGTAACGAGTTCGAGTTTGGTGGCAGGAGACTCCCATTACTTCCATCTGCGAACGGTAGACAACGCTGGTAATTGGTCTGCGGCAATGCATGTTGGCCCATTCTTTATTGATGCCGACGCTCCAGCCGTACCTGCGCTTACGGGCCCTGCAGATGGGGCGCTGGTAGCTGCAACCGGCCTCCTCCTAAACTGGGAAGATGTTTCTGATGGCCTTAATAACCCAGTTACATATTATTACCAGTCTGCAACCTCTGATGCAGTAGGTGCGAACAATGCATTCAGTTCACCTATATATACATCCGGAGCAATGAGTACTTCTGAGATTGATGCTTCTGGTACTTCAAATGGAACCTACTACTGGCAGGTTCGTGCGTGTGACTCATTAGGGAATTGCAGTGATTGGTCTGGCCCATGGGAAGTAACGATTGATCGAACAGCGCCCGCAACAACTGCGTCTGCAATTGATGGTGCTTGGACAAACCAGGATGTGACGATTACGTTAACGTGCAATGATGTTGGTGCAGCCGGATGCAACACTACGTACTACACAACAAATGGCGATACTCCAACTATTGGAAGCAATATCGGATCAACCATATCGCTGACAACTGATGGAATATATACGATCAAATATTTCTCGGTAGATGCAGTTGGCAATACGGAAGCTGTTGTTACCGAGGCAACGCAAGTAAGAATCGATAAATCTTCCCCAACCATTCCTGGGCTACCTTCTACGCTAAGTCCTACTAAGCTTGTGTTGCAAACATGGGCGTGGGCAGATTCTGTTGATAATGCAGTAAATAGCGCAGCGTCGGATATATCTCATTACGTAATTCGTGCAGTACAAGGTGCAACAACTATTGCAGACCAAACAGCAGATGCTACAGCTTCGTACATTAGTTCGTTGACCGATGGCATATGGAACTTCTTCGTAAAGGCGGTTGATAATGCAGGGAATGAAAGCGCTGAATCTGTAACTGGAACAGTAAATGTAGATACGGTGAATCCGGTCGCAACAATCAATTCCATAGCATCTCCTACAAACGATACAACACCTTCATTTACAGGCACGGCTACTGATGATAATTCTGGAATTCAAAAAGTTGAATACACCACCGATGGTGGATCGAACTGGAATCTTGCAAGCTATAACTCAGGAGATGACACGTATTCATTTACAACCACAACATTAGCTGAAGGTTCGTATACCGTATCGGTGAAAGCTACTGATAATGCAGGAAATGAAAGTACGCCAGTAGTTTCAACGCAGGTAGTAATTGACACTACTGCGCCGCTCATTACACTTGCAGGTTCAACGCCTGTTACCGTTGAATTTGGAACTACATATACGGATGCAGGTGCAACGGCATCTGATGACGTGGACGGAAACATCACAGCGAATATTGTTACGGTAAACCCTGTAAATACCAATGCTGTAGGAGCGTATACCGTTACACATAACGTAAATGACGCAGCAGGAAATTCAGCAACACAAGTAACTCGAACGGTAAACGTTGTAGACACTATTGCTCCAACAACACCGGTTGCAAATATTCCAAGTGGAGATTACCTTGTTGACCAAAGTGTTACGATCTCAAGTACTGATGCAAATGCGTTTACTATCTATTACACATTAGATGGTAGCACTCCAACATCTGCAAGTACGCTATATACTGGCCCGGTTACTATTGATCATTCATTAACGCTGAAAGCAATCGCAATTGATGGCGCTTCTAATGCATCTGGAATTATGACGGAAGTATATGCAATTGCCCCTGTAGTATCCGAACAAAGCATAATCGCAATTACTACAAGTAATCCTTCTCAAGAGCGAAGAATTGACTGGACTACAGACGATCCGTCCACTTCACGCGTGGTATTTGGAACAACGTCTGTGCCAGTACTGGGAAGTGGCCCTAATTATGGATATACGAATTCTTCGGACTTGTTAGATGTTGCGCCGAACAAAGTCACAAATCATTCAGTACTTATTAGCGGGTTGAATTCCAACACTACGTATTTCTACCGTGTGATTTCTGCGGGCTCACCGGAATCGGTAAGTAACGAATACTCGTTTGGCACAGAACCAACAACTGGCGGAGCGGGGACTGGCGGAAGCAGTGGAGATTCATCATCGAGCACAACAGTTTCGTCATCTTCTGCAGGAAGGGTATTGGGCGCCAAGACAACAGCAAAGAAATCTCCAGCAAGTACGATTGCTGCACCGGTAGTTACGGGAACACAAATTGCATATGAAACAGGAAGTGGGCGAGTGTACGGAACGACAACATCTGGGCAGCAAGTATCACAGACACTATCGGTGTCACCATCTCCTACACCAACAACGTCTCCTGAAGTTGCGGGAGAACAGGAGACTATATCTCCAACACCAGAGCCACAAGAAGCAGACTCTCCGAGCGCACTACGGAAAAACTGGATGTATTGGCTCCTTGCCCTAGTGATTGCAGGGCTTGGATACGCTATCTACCGATCAACCACGCGTCGTGTATAATGAGGAGTATGAATACATTTAAAATTAGTCTAGCTATACTAGGTGTCATTATTATCGCAGGCGGAGTGTATGCGGTAAAAATGAAGAAATCTGAACAATCTGACGATTATACAAGAGGCACTCAGGGGGTGATGCAACAAGAAGAGGGGGTATCGTCACAAATGCCAATACAGGGCGCGGAAGATATCGAGGAGATGGTTGTTAATTCTCCAAGTCCCGAAGCTATGGGCGATGGCACCGTAACGGTTGCTGTGCAATCTGGGCCATATATACCATATGATTCTACTAAGCTCTCATTGGCTGATGAGGGGAGTGTGGTGTTATTTTTCCGAGCGCCATGGTGCCCAACATGCAAGGCTCTGGATGCGGATATTACAGCAAATCTGAATACGATTCCTGGCGGTGTAACTATTTTAGATGTAGATTACGACACCTCGACAGAGTTGAAGCAAAAATACGGGGTAACATATCAGCATACGCTGGTGCAGGTAGATGCACAGGGAAATATGATTAAAAAGTGGAGTGGATCACCGACACTTGTCGACTTGCTGGGCCAGATACAGTCTAAATGACATTACTTATAGTTTCGTTGGTAGCGGGTGTACTTACTGTACTTGCTCCGTGTATTTTACCGTTGCTACCCGTTGTTATAGGTTCAACCGTATCTGGAAGAAGTAAAAAAACGCCCTACGTTGTAGTAGGGTCGCTTGCTGTTTCTATTATTCTATTTACGTATCTACTGAAAGCGTCTACGACTTTTATTATGGTCCCACCGTATGTATGGACGTATTTGTCTGGCGGGATTTTAGTTTTTTTCGGAGTCACGCTCATCGTCCCAAGTATATGGGAAAAAATTCCAGGCGTGGCAACATTGGCAACCGGATCTAATAAGCTAGTAGGAGAAGGGTATCAAAAGAAAAGTTTTATAGGAGACGTGCTTATTGGCGCAGCGCTGGGCCCAGTATTCTCTACCTGCTCGCCAACATACTTTGTAATATTGGCTACCGTGTTACCTGTGAGCTTTGTAGAAGGCTCGGTGTATTTATTTACCTACACTGCCGGCTTATCTGCAGCGTTGCTTTTGATTGCTTTATTTGGCCAAAGGCTTGCGGGCAAGTTGTCTGTAGTTGCAGACTCTTCAGGATACTTTAAAAAAGGTATTGGCGTACTCTTCGTAATTCTCGGCCTCATGATTGCAACAGGCTATGAAAAGAAATTGGAAACAAGGATTTTAGATAGCGGATATTTTGATATCACAAAGATTGAACACCTACTCCTTAAAAAAGTACAAGAAGAGCCGAAGCCGTCTGCCAAATCGCAGATGCCCGCTTCTCAAAATTATATTGAAATTACAGAACCCGCAGGCTTTGTGAATACTAATAGTATTACGATGAAAGAGCTTATCGGCAAGAAGGTTATTCTTGTTGATTTTATGACGTACAGTTGCATCAACTGCCAGCGTACGTTCCCATACATGACGGCGTGGTATGAGAAGTATAAAGGCCAGGGGCTGGAGATTGTCGGCATTCATACGCCCGAGTTTGCGTTCGAAAAGAATATTGATAACGTACGCGCTGCCATGCAGAAGTTCGGGATTACGTACCCGGTTGTTCTTGATAACGACTATGGTACATGGAAGGCGTACGACAACAATTATTGGCCACGGAAATACTTAATAGATATTCGCGGCAATATTGTGTACGACCATGCCGGCGAAGGCAATTATGAGGAAACGGAGATGAAAATACGTGAGCTTTTAGATGAACGGGCAACGGTGATGGGTGAGGCTACTAGCGCGCTAGGCTCTGACCTTGCCGCGGAGCGCATTGCGTCGCCTCAAAATTTTGCGCGTAGCCCCGAAACGTATTTTGGTGCATTGCGAAACAAGGTGCGTGCGAATAGCGTACGGCCATCGTTTATAATTCCAAATCAACTGTATCTTATTGGCGATTGGAATATATCCGAGGAATACGCGCAGGCGGTACGCGATGCGAGTGTGTTGTATAGGTACAACGCAAAGAATGTATACATAGTTGCCGAAGCGGATACTGATACGCTGGTAGACGTGCTGCAAGACGGTAAATTACTGCGAACCATTACCATCAAACAGAGCACGTTATATACGCTAGTAGAAGATGCCCAGGCCGGAGAGTACCTATTGGAACTTAAACCGAAACAACCCGGTGTCCGCTTCTACGCGTTTACGTTTGGGTAGTTATCGTTGTAGTCTTCGGAGTATTCCGCTAAAATGCGATGAGTTTGGCCCGAGAAACTTAAAAGAGCATTTATAAAAAGGCCTTTGTTTAGAGATATAAGATTGAGTTTGCACAAGCGTTGTGCAAGGGATGGCTTTTATGCACAAAATATGATAAAATTTGTGCATAGATATACTAAAGAAATATACCGATGCTCGACTCAAAGAAACCGTACAATGATTTACCAGACTTGCCACCTCTGGCAGATTTTGATGATGTAGAGCTATTGAAGCTAGTTAATAAGGCGAATAACTCATTATTTGAACTAAAGGGAGCTGCCCATATTTTGCCAAACCGCCTTATTCTGGTTTCGCCCTTATCTATTCGCGAGGCTGTGGCAAGCAGTGGGATTGAAAATATTAATACTACCGTTGCTGAAGCACTGCGTGCCGATGTTGTGTATGAAAAATCTGAACTCGCAGGGGCTGACAAGGAAATACTTAAATATAGGGACGCGCTCATGCACGGGTTTCATTTATTGGGGAAGCAGGAGTTTTTAAATTCTAATAGCTTTATAGATATTCAAGCTATCTTAGAACCAAGTAAACAAGGTATTCGCGCAATACCTGGCGTTGCTATAAGAAGCAGTAAAACGAATGAAGCTATCTACACGCCGCCCGAGGGTCGAGAGCTCATTCTTAGTAAGCTGAAAAATCTCGAAGATTATTTCAATAACAAAACGGGCTTTGACGATCTTGATCCATTAATTCGAATGGCAATTATGCATTATCAGTTTGAAGCCGTGCATCCATTTCTTGATGGCAATGGAAGGACAGGCAGAATTTTAATGGTGCTCTATCTTGTAATGGTTGGCCGGCTTGATTTACCAATACTCTTCCTGAGTAAATATATTCTAGAAAATAGAGACGAATACTATAGGCTTTTACTAGATGTTACACAAAACAATCATTGGAAAGAATGGGTCAGCTATATATTGAAGGGGATTGAGGCGCAGGCAACAGAGACAAGGTTGAAAATTCTTCAAATAAAAAAACTCATGGAAGAATATAAGGAAATTCAGAACACGAAGAGCTCAAATATAATGACGCCGCAAATGCTTGATTATCTTTTCTCAAATCCATTCTATACTCAGAAAAAGCTTTCGGAATATTTGGGGGTGCATCGTAATACTGCATCCAAGTACTTTACAGAGTTAGAATCTCTTGGCTTGGTCGGTAAGTTCAAGTACAAGCTGGAGAATATATATTACAACGAAAAGCTATTAGATCTTTTAAGTTACTAATCAAAGCATATGGAAACATCATGCAAAAAATGTGGCAGCCAAGATACTATAATGGTGGAATATGCATATGGCGAACCTGAGCACTACGATGGCGTGAGTGAAATTGTGTGTAATACGTGCAAGGCGCGTTTCGGAAGATGGTCTGGTAAAGAGCTTGCTGAGGGAGAAGTAGAAAAAAGGTACGGAAGAAAATAGATTGCGGACAAGGTAGCGACGTGGATTACCCGGTCAAGCCGGGTAATGACAAATGGTTTACGGTTTGGATTTTGCGGTGATTGCTGCTACTGCTTCTGCGAGTGCGATTGGTTTTTCTTCGAATAGGCTGGAGCGCAGTGTAACGGTGCCGTCTGCCATTTCGTTTTTGCCGATAATAATAAGCACAGGAACTTTTTGAGAAGATCCATCGTGAATCTTTTTGCCGATGCGCTCTGATCGATCATCGATGGTTACGCGTATCTTTTGTTCTTTGAGTTGCTGTGCAATTGTTTGTGCATAGTCGTGCTGATCTTCTGAAATAGGAAGTATGGCAACTTGAACGGGGGAGAGCCATAGGGGTAAATTGCCGTTGTAATGCTCAAGCAATACGGCAATAAAGCGCTCAAAAGAGCCGAGAATAGCGCGGTGAATCATAACGGGGCGCTGCTTGCTGCCGTCTTCTGCGGTGTACTCAAGCTCAAAACGCTCTGGCATATTAAAGTCTAGCTGCGCGGTTGCGAGCTGCCACGTGCGCCCGAGAGAATCCTTCGCAGTAAAGTCTATCTTTGGCCCATAGAATGCAGCTTCGCCTTCTGCTTTTTCTGGAGTAGGGAAATTATTTGCGAGAAGGGCTTCTTCCAAAATTCTCTCCGCATTATTCCAGATCTCGTCTGAGCCTAAATACTTTTCAGGATGCTTAGGGTCTCGCAGTGAAAGGCGGGCGGAAAGTTCAAAATCAAATGCTCCATAAAACTGTGTAATGCTTTTCAGTACGCGAGCAATCTCTTCTTGAATCTGATCGGGCCTACAGAAAATGTGTGCGTCGTCTTGGGTGATAGACCGCACACGATTAAGGCCTAGTAATTCTCCAGCTTGTTCATCGCGATACACGGTTGTTATTTCTGCAAAGCGAAGTGGCAAATCACGGTAGCTGCGCAACCGGCTTGCATAAATCTGCGTGTGATGCGGGCAGTTCATCGGCTTGATAACAAAGTCGTCATTTTTGTGCCCTTTTACGTGAAAGAGGTCATCTTTGAACTTATCCCAATGTCCGCTTGTTTTATATAGTTCCGGCTTGGTGATATGCGGAATCCATACTTGTTCGTACCCGAGCGGCTCTAGGATAGAAAGAAGAAAGTTTTCCAGCTGTTTACGAATAACAGTACCTTTTGGGGTAAAGAGCGGAAGGCCGGAGCCTACGTGCTCAGAAAACGTAAATAAATCCAGCTCTTGGCCGAGTTTCCGATGATCTGGTTGTGTAGTGGTTTCATTGTCCATAGCTCTTTTTTTGTATCATGCTAGTATATCACAAGGCAAGAAACGCCGAACTGCTCTTTTAAGGGGGAATCATGGTAAAGATCAAACGATTAGCCTACGTGATGCCGGGCCCGGAAGTGACTTTGGGTGACCGACTTGCTGGCTGCCAGCTTTCTACCGTTGATAGTCGGATTATACAAGGGGAGATACCGCTTACGGCTGCTCCCGGATTTCGGAAAGTACAATTGGCATGTTTCGGTAAAAAGGTGCTTAGTAAAGTTGTTGAGAGGTATGCCGGCGAGCATGGTCTTGAAATTGGCCTATTGGACGACCTCCTCATAGTGGCGCAGTCCGCCGAATATCAGAACGCGTTTTTTCCAGTGTATGCCTTGGGTTCTTGTGTGCCATCTGGCCCAGGGCGATGGAAAATACCGTGTCTTTCTCGAGAAGCGCAGGGTACTGATTTGAGACTAGAACCCTTTGAGACTGAGTTTCTGGAAAATGCATATTTTGTGCTGGTGCAAAAATAGCCACCTTCATCGTCTTGCTGCGCCTTGCAGCAAGACGTTTTATTTTGTCTTTGCGACTTCAACGCGGATTTGAGTTTCTTTTGATGGCACGCTGCGGACCCAGAACGGGGATAGTGTTACGTCTACATGATCAATGGCGGAGGAGTTTTTGAACCGGTCTATCACTTCTTCTTTTGAAAGCCCGGCAAGATTTTCTCGCCCCAAATCTTGCGGACTTATTTTCTTCGCATATGTTCCTGTAAGTTGTGCAGTAAGGCGTGCAGTGCCTGCTTTCCAATCGGTACGCGTGATTGCGAGCTGGAACGACTGCGTATCGTACGCAAGAAACTCCTCATCAGACTCAGCGGATGCTCGAAGGCCCAACGTCATAAGGCTTACAATGTCGTGAGTTTCAACCAGAAATCCGCGTGCCTTTGCAGTCGCCTCCACTGTAAACGACACTGCATGGCTGCCAGGCTGTGCAGACGTGCGTTGGGAGATAACTTCAATAGTAGTAAGGTCTGGCCGAATTTGCTTGCCTTTTGCTTCCACCGTAAGCTCCTCGGCAGCCTGATTTTTTGCCCCTTCGAGAACTTCCTTTTGCGCTGCATCGATTGCTTCTTGTGTAAGTGCAGTTGCCACGGATTGGCCTCCTAAAAATGCACTCGCACTTTCCCCAAATACCAGTTTTTGTAAATTCCCCGGTAGCTTATCAACGACAAATTTGCCTGGGGTAACATCGCCCGCAGCACCTTTTTCTTTTGCAGTAACGCCAACGCTCACATTGCCCTTAGGTGGGATAACCACGCGCTCATTGGTTAAGAAAAATATTCCCGATGCTTCGTGCCGAAGATGCGTCTTGGGCAATAAGCGCTGCTCTTCATCTTGATTGTTTGTGAGCTTCACCGTGCCTGTTGCAAAATCTGGGGTGATATTCGAATTATCTTGGGTTACTGTTTTTTGCACATTGATTTCTTTTTCTACGATACTAGCGGGCAGGGTAAAGCGTACATAATCAGGAGAAGATGCTTTTGCAGATAAAAGAATTTCTTTTGAAAGTTGGCGGGGTACAACTTTGGGGTGAACAGTAATGGTAGCCTTGGGAAGAATGGTAACAGCTGCCATAAGCCCCGCACCTGCAATAAGAAGAAATACCGCGAGTACAATGCTGCCTGAAGATAAGCCGATGCGAACAGATGCCATACCTATGATTGATACCTGATTGCCATACTTCCGACAATCTTTGAAATAGGCGCAAGAGCAACCTCTCCTTTTTGGAGCCTATACGGTGTCCCTATAGTAGTTGTTTGCCCTCCGCGTGGAATGGAAAGTGTTACGGGTAGACCTTCATCGCTATGCTGCGATGCTAGCATGGAGCGTAACTGTTCTAATCCTTCGCGATTGAGCGTAGGGGGAATAATGATCGTAATGCGAGCAGGCTCTGCGCTTTGGGCTCGGTTTGCCATTTTGGGGGAATCTTTGGTTAATGGCTTTACGGTGTTTGCAAGCACTTTTGTTTCTCCGTCTTTATCTGAAAGCGTGCCATCAACAATGATACGCGCGCCATCATTCCACATATCAGGAGTTTCTTCTAGTAATTTAGGGAACACCAACACTTCCATTGCATGGGTTAAGTCTTCTACGAGCACAAACATCATGGGTTGACCCTTCTTGGTGATAATCTTTTTTGCGCGCGCAATAACCCCCGCAATCCGGACCTTGGCTTGATCGCGCCCGCCCATGACTTGGGCAATAGGCGTTGCAACTTGACCGATAATATCTCGAACGTCTTGGAGTGGATGCTCTGATACATATAAACCTAGCAATTCTTTTTCCCAAGCAAGGCGTTCTTCTCGAGTTGCCGGGGGGCAGGGATCAAGATTGATGCGAGGCTCTGCAAGTGCGGGTGCGGATGCGCCTCCAAATAGGCCTTTTTGGCCCGCATCTATTTTCTTATGAATGGCCCTGTTAAATTCAAGCAAAGCGTCTGTGTTTGTGAGTACGTGATTACGTTCACTTACGCGGTCCATAGCCCCCGCACGCGCCAGGCTTTCCACTGATTTACGATTAAAGTCTTTAGAATTAACCCGTCGGAACAAGTCGAGCAAATCGGCAAATTGTCCTTTGGAAGTACGTTCTGCAACAAGCGCTTCAATTACGCCATCGCCAACGTTTTTAATTGCAGATAATCCAAAGCGAATACCGGCAGAGCCATCTTCTGCACGCACCACCGTAAAATCTTTTTCGCTTTCATTAATATCTGGCGGTAACACAGAAATATTAAGTGCCATGGCATCGGCCACTTCAATTGCTTGCCGGTCGGTATTGCCTTCGTCGCTGGTGAGCAGCGCCGCCATAAACTCCGGAAGATAATTCGCCTTTAGGTAAGCGGTGTGATAGGCGATCATGGCGTAGCATGCCGCATGGGCACGATTGAACCCATATCGTGCGAATGGTTCGATAAAGTCCCACACACGTTCAGCTGTTTTTGCATCCACTTTATTTGTTGCGATTGCGCCTGCCATAAATTTTTGGCGCTGCTCATCTAGCAGTTCTTTATTCTTTTTCCCTACAGCTTTACGTAAGATGTCTGCTTCTGCGTACGAGAACCCGGAGAATTCCCGGGCAATTTGTAGTACCTGGTCTTGGGTTACGATAACGCCATACGTTTTCTCCAGAATAGGGCGCAATGTTTCGTGAATATACGTTATCTTTTTTTTGCCGTGTTTTGCTGCAATAAAGTCGGGGATAGAATCCATTGGCCCTGGGCGGTACAGAGCTACCATGGAAATAATATCTTCAAATTCTGTGGGTTTGAGTTCTTTTAAATACCTGCGCATGCCGGATGATTCCAGCTGAAACACCCCAACCGTTTTACCTTCTTGCAGGAGTGCATATGTTTTTGCATCATCGGTAGGCAGTTGCTCCAAGTCGATCTTTGTATTGTGCCGCTTTTCAATAATCGAAAGTGCTTTTTGTAAAATGGTTAAGTTTTTTAAGCCCAAGAAGTCCATCTTGAGCAGCCCCAACGATTCTACTGCGGACATGGCATATTGCGTTACCGTGTCTTTATCACCATCAGAATTGCTCGAGAGCTGCAGGGGAACATAGTCGGTGAGCGGCTTATCGGTAATTACTACGGCCGCCGCATGAGTACTTGCGTGCCTGCATACCCCCTCGAGCTTTTTTGCCATGTCGATCAGTTTCTTTGCCTGTGGATCAGACGTATAGAGATCTTTTAATTCGCCCGCCTGAGATAACGCCTGCTCAAAATTTGTAAATTGAGGAATTGCTTTTGCAACGCTATCGCAAAAAGAATAGGGAAGATCTAGGGCACGCCCCGCATCGCGTACTGCGGCACGCGCTGCCATTGTTCCGAACGTAATGATCTGCGATACGTGCTCGGCGCCATATTTTTCACGCACGTAGTCGATGACTTCACCGCGCCTATCATCGGCAAAGTCCAAGTCGATATCTGGCATCGATACACGTTGTGGATTTAAGAATCGTTCAAATAATAAATCGTATTTGATCGGATCAACGTTTGTAATATTTGTTAGGTACGAAACGAAGCTCCCGGCCGCACTTCCACGCCCTGGCCCCACGAAAATGCCGCGCCGCTTTGCCTCGTTTACGAAATCAGAAACAATAAGAAAATATGACGCAAATCCAGTCTCGCCGATTACACGCAGTTCATATGCTAATCGCTCTTGGGCATCTTTTGGCTCTGCGGTGCCGTACCGTTTCTTCAGCCCATCAATACAGAGCTGCTTGAGCGCAGCTTCAGGAGTTATGTCTTTTGGCAGAGGAAAGCGAGGTAGTTTATTTTTCCCAAACTCAAACGGAACATCACACATTTCGGCAATTTTTTGTGTATTATCAACCGCTTCCGGATGATCTTTCCATGCTTCTTTAACTTCTTGCGGACTCTTGAGCGAGAAATCTTCGTCTAGCATGCACATGCGGTCTTTTTCTTGGACGGTTCTGCCTGTTTGTACACAAATTAAAACGTCTTGTGCTTCTGCATCTTCGGGGTGAATGTAGTGGCTGTCGGAAGTGGCCACAAGCCCCACGTTATATTTCTTTGCGTACTCAACAAGTAATGCGTTTAGTTTGATCTGATCCGGAATATGTGGATGATCTTGCACCTCCAAATAGAAATGATCTTTTCCGAAGAGCTCAATGTGCCATTCAATTAGTTTCTTGGCGTCATCGGGGCGGTTTTCCATGATTGCTTTTGGGATATCGCCGTTCAAGCATCCTGAAAGCACAACTAAGCCGTCCGCATGTTTCTCAAGCAAGTCATAATCGATGCGGGGTTTGTAATAGTAGCCTTTTAAAAAAGCTGTGGTTGAAAGCTGAATTAAATTCTTGTACCCAACAGGACTTGTTGCAATCAGTGAAATGTGACGAGGGTTAGCATCCACTTTTCCTCGTTTATTTTCGTGCCCTTTGGGGGCCAAATATCCTTCCATGCCAATAATTGGCTTAATACCCGCAGCCTGGGCTGTTTGAACAAACTCAATAACCCCATACATCGAGCCATGGTCTGTAATTGCAAGTGAATTCATGCCCAGCTCTTTGGTGCGGTTCACTAGTGCATCAATTTTGCCCAAACCGTCAAGTAGTGAATAGTGGGAGTGGGTGTGCAGGTGGGTAAAATCATTCATGGCTCTTTAGTATAGCCTGCGTTGTGCTATGATACCAAGATATATGGCGTCCCATCGCACAGTGAAAAAAACAGCGTATGCGACAGGCTTTTTCGTGGTCGTGATCGGATTGGTTACCCTGGTTGTACTTCCCTTATTGCCAGACAATACGCAAACCCGCTTAAGCGACACCACTAGCTCCTATGTGCCGGTTGCGCTTGAAAACGTTGTGGTGATTCCCCATATTGCAAAGCCAGGCCCCAAAGGAAAAACAATCGACATTGTGGCGCGTTTAAAAAACGCTAATCCGCGCGCAGGCACGGGGAGCTACCCGATTGTATTTACGGTGAAAGATTCTACAAATGAAGTTATTAGTCGATTTACCCAAGATGCATATGTGCTGCCTGGTGGTCTGCAATATTTGGTTGCGCTTGATGTGCCAATTCCATCCAATACGACGCTCGGTGGCGTTGACGTGCAGCCACCAACTGCAATTACACTCACGCCCTTGCCAGATAACGCGCGGCTGCCTGACTTTAGTGTGTTTCTGCGCGATCGGAAACAGGTAATGAGCGGTGCGTATCCGATGGAACAGCAAACGGGTGTTGTGACCAATAACTCAACGTTTGATTGGGAAAAGGTGGAAGTAACGGGCGTCGCTCTCAATACTAATGGCTCTATTGTGGGGGTGGGCAGAACGTTCGTAGGCAAGCTCTTAATTGGTGAACAGCGAGAATTTACCTTGCAATGGCCATTTCCAGACGATCAGACGGTGCGCGTAGTAGCGCTTGCCAGCACCAATATTTATAGCGATGCAAACGTGGTGCATATGATTGGCGACCCCGGCAAATTGAGGTAAGTATACAAGTATATGAAACTGCGAAGCTTACTACCTTCCATAGACTGGACGCTTGTAGCATCAGCGGCTTTGCTTGCCGGCATTGGCCTTGCTATGTTGGCGTCTGCTGCGGATACGGGAGGGGGAGTGTCGCCGTTCTTGCTTCGACAAGGCATTGCGTTCGCTGTTGGCGGGGCGCTCATCGTTATTATGATGAAAATCCCATATCACAACTGGCGAAGAATTGCGCCCGCAGTATTCGGTATTGGCCTTATAATGCAGCTTATAGTATTAGGCGCAGGGCGGATTATTAGGGGAACGGTAAGTCGGCTTGATCTGTTTGGGGTGCAAGTGCAGCCATCAGAATTCGTAAAAGTTGCACTGGTGCTTGTGCTTGCCTGGATACTTGCAAAAGGCCGAACGAATGCATGGCGGCAGTTCGCAATAACTGCGGCAACCTTGGCACTGCCGCTTATTTTGGTAATGCAAGAACCGGATTTGGGAATGGCGGTGCTTATGTCTGCGTTGTGGCTAGGCATGATGATAGTGTTTGGAATGCCATGGAGGATTGTGATGATTGTGTTGTTGATTGCGTTTGCGGCATTTGGAACTGCCTGGCAAACGGTATTTTTGGATTATCAGAAAGAGCGTATTCTTACTTTTTTGAATCCCACTGCAGACCCGCTTGGGTCTGGGTATAACGTAACGCAATCTATTATTGCGCTTGGGTCTGGCCAGATCTTTGGGCGGGGGCTGGGGCATGGGCCTCAGTCGCAGCTTAAATTCTTACCAGAGCGCCATACGGATTTTATTCTCGCAAGCGTAGGGGAAGAGTTGGGGTTTGTGGGTATCGCCCTTGTTGTAATTTTATATACTGTTCTGCTATGGCGCATTCTTCTTGTTGCTCGCACTACACGCGACCCGTTTGGCCAGGCAATTTCGGTAGGTGCATTTCTTCTCTTACTTATTGGCTTTACCGTAAATTCAGGAATGAATATGGGCCTTCTGCCAGTAACTGGAATTCCATTACCATTTATTAGTTACGGGGGTTCGAATCTTATTACATCTTGTTTCCTGCTGGGGTTGGTAGAGTCGGTAAAAATCCATAGCAGGTTTACGCAAGAGGGCCCCGGAGAGCTCACATCGTTCCTGTAAAAGTGCTTAACGAACAAATAAAGTGTTCGATCTTTGTTCAAATAAAATTGACAGGGGGTAGAAAAAAGACTATCATATAAGGGTAATAAGCACTCTATGGAATTTGATGAACATGTTAACTTCGTATCTCGCTGCCCCTTCTGCAGCGCTGAGTATGACCTTGATGGGGCCCGGGTGATTGGTGAGGAAGAAGATGCAACGGTTGTTTATGTAACGTGCTCAAAATGTGAAAGTTCTATTATTGCCATGGTAGCCATGACTGGGCTTGGTATTGTAAGCCTAGGGTTAGTTACCGACATGACAGCAGAAGATACAAAGCGATTCTTTGGAGGTAAAGAGGTATCGAGTGACGAGCTCCTTTCCATTTACGAATTGCTCAAAGAAGACACAAATGCAATTAAGGCATTGACTACAAGAACAGCTTAAAGTACGATCTGTAAATCGTATGAATAGCGACCTTACTATTTCTGCAGCACCGCGTTCGGGTAACCCCGGCGTTATTCGTCGTTCTGGCAATATTCCAGCCGTTCTCTATGGCCATGGAATTGATCCGCAAAATATGGAAGTAGAAACTCGTGCGTTTGCTAAGCTTTTTACAGCTGCTGGATACACCACAATGCTTACGCTCTCTGTTGCTGATGGGAAAGAGCACCCGGTATTTATCCGCGACGTTCGATTGCATCCAATAAAGAATACGATCACACATATCGATTTTTACCAAGTGCGTATGGACGAGGCTATTAGCGCAAACGTACCACTTAAATTCGTAGGAGAAGCGCCTGCAGTAAAGAATATGTCAGGTATATTTGTGCGTAATATGGATGAATTGGAAGTAGAGGCTCTGCCAAAAGACTTACCGCACGATATTGAAGTTGATATTTCATTGCTTGATACTTTTGATGCTGTGATCCACGTATCCGATATCAAACTTCCAGAAGGCGTAAAAACGTATAAAGAAGGTACGGAAGTAGTTGCTCTTGTGCAGCCTCCTCGTTCTGAACAAGAAATTGAAGCCCTATCCGCTGAAGTGAAAGAAGACGTTGAAAGCGTAGAGGGCGTAAAGAAAGAAGAGCCAGCTGAAGGTGAAGCTCCTGAAGGCGCTGAAGGAAAAGAAACAAAGAAAGACGAAAAGAAATCAGAATAAACGTCATCCCGGGCCTGACCCGGGATCCATATTTGCGACCGTAAATAACGTAGTCGGTAAACGATTGGTATGGTAAGCTTATGCTATGAGAAAAAAGAACCAGAAAGGGCAATTTGTTGCTAAGAGATTTGATACGAAAGTTGGGACCATAGAAGAGAAATACGGTGTTGATTTAGGGGTTCGCTCTGATACAAAGCTTGGAAACTATCTTGAGGAAAAAGGGTTTAAGTCGCTGGCTGAGATGCTGAGGAAATAGCATATGTCCGGGGAATCCAATTTTCCCTTTGTGGAAGACGATATTTTGCGAAAAAACCTCGATATTGCTTTTGATCACATCATTGAACTCACGTCTCTTTCTGAGTCACCTGCATATTCCGATATCTTAAAAAGCAGCTTTAGGAAAACTACTATTATTTACACGGCGTCGATCGTTGAAGCCCTATTGCTTTTATTGCTCAAAAAACAAAAGACGGAAGAACAGTTAGCTCGCCGGAATGAAGTATTTGAAGTGACTAAGGAGATTTATGATGTGAACGAAAGTGAAAGGATTGTGTTGGGAAAGACAGTGCACAGAGTTGAGAAATTTAGATTTGATAAGGTGAATTTGGATCAGATTAATCTTCTTTGCAGGGATCATAGCCTTATTACTAAAGACATCTATCAAGATGTCGATCGGATTCGCAAATTGAGAAATAGGTTACATATAGGAACCCTCACAAATATAGAAGAGGACTATACAAAACAAGATCTCGAGTTTGTTTTTTCTGTTGCTAGAGTCATTAAGAATCTAGCAAGAAAAGTAGTATAGTGAAGCCCATGCTTTCCGAACATGAAAAACTAGAGAAAGAAATCCAAGCACTCAAAGAGCGCAATTTTCGAGTAGAGGCAGATAAGGCATGGGAAGTCAGCAAGGTTCGTATCGCATCAATCAGTCTTATTACGTATGTTATTGCCGCAGCATTCCTGTACATCATTGGCGTCAAAGGCTTTCTTCTTAACGCGCTGGTTCCTGCTGTCGGCTATTACCTTTCAACACAATCCTTGCCATTTGTTAAAAGCTGGTGGATACAGAAAAATTGGAAGTAAGCATCAAAATAGCTTAATTCGGCGTATATAAGCATTATATTGCTACTTCAAAGGTAAGGGTTGAACTAGCGTTATAATGGCGCCGCCAGTTGTTTCAATTATTGCCGGAATGCCGGATGTTTTAATTTGATTCACGAACTTCTGACCATCTGGTCCGCCATCAAGCGCGATGCGAGGCTCGAACAGAAGACCCACATTCCAACGCTTAGCGTTGAAATGTGGGAGATATGGCTGTTGGGGGCTGTATATCGCATCTAGTTCCGAAGTTTGAATGTATGGTGGGTTTGAAACAATTAAATCAATCTTATGGGGTTTACCCTGAGCGAAGTCGAAGGGATCAAGCATATCACCTTCAATAAATTCGATTGTATCTGCAACTCCATGGTTTTGAGCGTTTTGCTTTGCGATTGCGATAGCGGCGGGGGAGATGTCGGTGGCAATAAAACGATAGCTTTTAGCTTCGTTAGCTTTTAGCTGCATTAGCTTCTCAAGTTCTAACGCCAACGTAATTACTATAATTCCAGAACCCGTACAAATATCGGCAATTGTTATTTCTTCGTGGATGCCGGGTCGTAGCCCGGCATGACGAATAATATATTCTATTGCTTTTTCAATAAGCGTCTCGGTATCCGGGCGGGGGATTAATACATCGGGCGTGACGATAAACGTACGGCCAAAAAAATCCACTTCGCCAAGAATGTATGCAAGAGGCATTCCAGTTTTTCGCCTGTTTGCCATAGCTGTAACTTCTTGTATCTGCTGGTCCGAAAGCTTATCGGTTGCATGGGCGAGCAGGTAGGCGGGTTCGCGTTTTTTTAGGACGTGTAAAACTATCCGCTCGGCATCAAGGTGGGGAGCATCGGAATAGGAGGTGAGATGCTTTGTGAGAAGTGTGAGTAGTTCAGAGATACCGTAACCCCCCTCTCCCCATCTGGGGCGAGGGTTGGGGTGAGGGGAATGCCCACGCGACGATACCCCCTCATCCTCGCCTTCTCCCCGTCTAGGGAGAAGGGAACCACTATCCACACTTTTCATACGCTTTTTGTTGCCTGGGACAGACGCAGTTCTTTATCAGCAGCTCGTAGATCTTCAAAGATCTGATCAAACGCACCTTCCATAACTGCCGGAATATTGCTCCACGATTGTTTGATACGATGGTCGGTGATGCGATCTTGAGGGAAGTTGTATGTCCGAATTTTTTCAGAGCGGTCTCCTGTGCCGATTTGCGCTTTTCGGGCAGATGCTTCTTTCTTCTGGGCAGCTTCTTCTTTCGCGGCAAGTAATCGGGCGCGCAGCAGGCTCATCGCCATATCGCGATTTTTATGCTGGCTGCGTTCTTGTTGGCATGCAACAGCTACTCCCGTAGGGATGTGGGTAATACGCACGGCAGAACTTGTCTTATTTACATGCTGGCCGCCTGCGCCACTTGCTCGGTATGTGTCGATTCGCAAATCTTCTGTTTTAATTTCAATATCAACTTCTTCAGCCCGGGGAAGAATAGCCACAGTTACCGTGGATGTATGGGTGCGGCCCATTTTCTCTGTTTCCGGAATGCGTTGCACGCGATGTACGCCACTTTCAAACTTCATGCGTCCGTACACGTCTTTACCAGAGATTTCTACGATGCCCGGATCTACCGAAGACACTCGCCACCCCTGGAGTTCTGCGAAGCGGACGTATGCACGCAGCAATTCTGATGCAAAGAGGGAAGCTTCTTCTCCGCCGGCGCCCGCACGGATTTCTAGTATAACGTCACGGCTGTTTTTTGGGTCGTCTGGGATCAGGAGCTCTTCTAGCTCTTTTTTTGTTTTTGATTCTTCCGCTGCAAGGCGGGTTGCTTCTTCTTGGGCAAGTGCTTGCATCTCGGTATCATCGGAAGCTAGAAGGGAGGTGTTTGCGGCAGTTTCTAGTGTAATTGCCTGTAATAGTTCTATATGTTCTAAGATTTCGCGATTTCGATTGAGTTTGTGCGCAAGCTCTTTCATGGTGCCGGGCTGCTTCATGAGCGCAACATCACCCAGCTGCTCTGTAAGCGCTGCTATTTCTTGCTTTAAATTATCTACGGAAGGAATGTTCATAGAGTTGCCGTAGCTTTGGCGAACCTGCCTGCCGGTAGGCAGGGGCGTGAATAAATCTATTTAGAAATCCGAACTTCGTCAGCCTTCTTTTCAGATTTCTTGGATTTTTTTTGTGAAGCAGTCTCTTGGAGGGTTTTTGATTCGATCTGGCGTTGGCGGAACTTATCAACACGACCCTGCGCGTCTACGATCTTCTGTTTGCCGGTGTAGAATGGGTGGCAAGCAGAGCATACTTCAACAGCAAGCTTTTCTGCCGTAGAGCCTGTTTCGAATGAATTGCCGCATGAGCACGTTACCGTGATTTGTGCGTGATAGGTTGGGTGAATACCAGTTTTCATAGCTATTTCAACATTCTAGTGTGAGTTCTTGATTTTTGCAAGAAGATAGCGTACCATCCGTTGTATTCTTTATTATTAAGCAATATTTCACACGTAGAGCGCAGCCTGATACTTTAGCGATTCCGCTCCTCCCCGCCGGCTGGCGGGGCATGAGGAATCCATCGGGCAAATGCGGGTACGCAGGAACTAAGGAGCATATATATCTATGGAACCATCACAAGAGATACAGGGGATCATTCCCGACGTTGTAGCAATGTTAGAGGCAGGAGTTCATTTCGGGCATGAGAAGAGCAAGCGAAACCCCCGAATGGAACAGTTTATTTACATGCATCGTAGCAAGGTTGCGATTATTGATCTTAATCATACTCGTGAGGGCCTTATCAATGCAGCGCAGTTTGCGCATGACTTGGCGAAGAAGCCAAGCGCTCAAATCCTCTTTGTAGGTACAAAGCGCCAGGCTCGGGCAATCGTTCGCAAATATGCGGAAGCGGCGGGTATGCCATACATCACGAAACGATGGCTCGGCGGTACGCTCACAAACTTCACCACTATTTTAAAGAGCATTGAGAAGCTGCAAGAACTTAAGCGCACAGAAGGCAGCAAAGTTTCAACGACCCTTACCAAGAAAGAACGCGCGGTTCACAAAAAAGAAGTAGAGCGGCTCGAAGGCGTGCTGGAAGGATTAAGGAACGTTCGTTCACTGCCAGATGCTATCTTCGTAGTGGGTGCCCACGACGAACGTATTGCAGTGCGAGAAGCGGTGCGCATGAAGATTCCGGTTATTGGTATTGCAGATACCAATTCTGATCCAAAGCTAGTAACTCGCCCGATTCCTGCAAACGATGACGCGATCCGATCTTTGGAACTCATCACGAGCGTAATTGCCAAGGCGATTGCAACTGCACGCGGAAAAGAACTTACGGTATAATACAAAAATATATGATTACAATGGATCAAATTAAAGATCTCCGTGGCCGCACCGGCGCCGGAGTAGTAGACGCAAAGCAGGCGCTTGAAGCATCTGCTGGTGATATGGAAAAAGCGATTGTATGGCTGCGCGAAAAGGGTAAAGCAACAGTAGCAAAGAAATCTGCTCGCGAAACGAACGAGGGCGTAATTGGCGCATATATGCACACAACCAAGAAAATTGCTGTGCTTGTATCGCTGGTATGCGAAACCGACTTTGTTGCTCGGAACGAGAAATTCCAAGAACTTGCCCAGAATATCGCAATGCATATTGCAGCAAATGACCCTCTTGTAGTTCGTCCTGAAGATGTGAAGGATGAAGACGTGGCTGCGGAGAAAGAGTTTGCTCTAAAGCAGCTCGAAAAAGAAGGGAAGCCGGCCGCAATGCTTGAAAAAATTGTGGAAGGGAAGCTGAAAAAGTTTCGCGAAGAGCGTGCGCTTTTGACTCAGCCGTATGTGAAAAATCCGAAGCAAACGATTGAACAACTGGTTGCCGAAGCTGTGCAAGAAATTGGAGAAAACATTTCCATAAAGGAATTTGTTCGCCTGTCGATATAAAAGTGTATAAGTCAGTGAAAAAGCCCTTGGCGCATGCCAGGGGCTTTTGGTACACTTATCGCTAATCCCTCATGCTGTACGACGTATTACCACCACTTGCCCTGTTTATATCCTTCGGTGGAATTATTGTTCTTGTTTCCCGAGTTGTATTGAGGTTGCGGAATACCCAATTAACGCAGCAGATCCATGCCGAAGTTGCGGCGGGCGCACCTGTCCATGAGGAGTCGCTGCTAGGGCCGGGCACTAAAGGTGTTCAGCTGGTAAAAAACCGTCTTGTGCACGCAGCCCATTCTGTAAAAAATAGCGCGGTGCAAATACGCGATGCTGCACGTACTATCGAAATGCCAAGAGCAGGGCTAAAAGAAAAAATTGCAGCGTTTGCCCAGAAGGGAAAAGAGAGTGCTGTAGCTTTTGGTGGCAATATTGGCAAGCGAATTCCGGATGCGAGGAATCGTATTGCAAAGTTGCGGCAAGATATTGCAAAGTCATCTAGTGAGCAGGCGCCAATAGGTGTTGTAACTCCCGCAATTCGCTTGGTTCGCCATACATCGCCCGATACCGAGAAGCCAGAGAAGGTAAGTTTGATGTCGAAAATCGCACGACGCGATATACCCGAAACTCCGCTAGAAAAAGCAGCAAATGAAATTGCGAATAAGCATTTTGATACGGCGGAAGATATTCTTGTCCCATACATCATGAAGCATGCATCTGATCCAAAGGCGTATGTGCTTCTGGGTAATGCTGCAATTGGTCGGCAATCATGGGAAGAGGCCATGGAGATTTTTCAGCAAGTTATTAAGCTTGATAATAGCATATGTGAAGCGTATGCACAGCTAGGACACGCAGCGTTGAATGCAGGAAGATTTACTCAAGCAATCGAAGCGCTCCAGCACGTACGTAACGTAGATGCTAAAAATATACAGGCAAGGGAAGAGCTTCTCTTTATTGCGCAACGCATGGATAACAAAGTGGTAGAAAAGGGAGTAGCTGAGGAGCTGGAAGAGCTCAAAAAAGAACTAGCATAAAGAAAAATCCGACGGGATGTCGCAAGGTTATCGAGCTTTTGCGCCATCTTGTGTTCAAGGGCTCTTTAATTCATACTATGCAGCATATCCGGGGATGGCCGTGAACTACGTTGAGTTCACGGCAGGCAGAAAAGGCTATGCAAGGGACTGCCTGTCCCGCACCCAACGCGGTGCGGGATAAAACTACTTTTTGGTATAATAGATTGCATGTATTATCTATATGTTTTGATAAGCAAAAAAGATAACAATCTGTATATTGGTTATTCCCACAATCTGAAGGAAAGAATCTCTACCCACATGAAGGGGAAGGTTTCTTCTACCGCTAATCGTCGCCCTTTGGAATTGATTTATTATGAAGCTCACTATTCTCAAACCGACGCGTTACGAAGAGAGCAATACTTCAAAACCAGTAAAGGAAAATCGAGCCTACAACAAATGCTTCGAGATTCTCTAAAGGCTCAAGGCTACAAAAAGTTGCTTTCTTAGTGAAAAAATATAAAGTAGGTACATACCTGGGGATGACCGTGAACTACGTTGAGTTCACGGCAAGCAGATCGGCTATGCATGGGAGTGCCTGCCCTGCATCCAAGGTGGTGCAGGGTAACTCCCTCAAGCAGCACGGCGGACCCGCCGAATTTACGGGCAACTCGGGTGCTCTTTTGTAAGATTATGTAATAATAGAATATATCCGGGGATGGCAGATCGGCTATGCAAGGGACTGTAAATCCCTCAAGATAGGTTCAACTCCTATTCCCCGGACTCTTATTTAAGAAGATCTATTTTTTGAGCCGATACAGGATTTAATTCAATAGTTTCGTGGCTATAAGAAAACAAGATATTAAACGCATCAAAAAATCCTGCTTGCCCTAGAAAGCCATGTGGTTGCTCTGTTTCCACAAATACCGTATCTCCAACCCATTCGTAATTATCTAGTACGTATTTTACTGGTACCAAGTATCCTTTATTTTTCTTACCTGTATGATTAAATCCGGCAACGCTTACCCTGGCAGCGTGTCGCAAATCGATTCCGCATGATTCAGCAAGGACAATACTAAACAAATTGTGATCAGATCCAGAATCAATCAGCCCATCAACATATATCCGCTTGTTTTGACTACACATAATCAACGACACATATGGTTTTGATACCGTTGACCCAATTCCAGCAGGAGTGTATTCAATTTTCATATCTTTCTAGCCTTTTACTCAATCGTAATAAAGTGAATATCTGAACTTGGAACGCCATGAATAATTGGATCGTGGTAACCTTTTTCCTCTGCCTCCTTTAATACATCTTTCAGAATCACTCCATGAGCTACGACTTTGCGAGTTTCCTGTTCTAGCGCAAGCCACTCACCCCTATATTTCCCCTCGTCTATAGCAGGCATTTGGATGATTTTCTCTTTTTGCATACTTCCATTGTACCGTAATCTCCCATCTTTAGCTATAACAATTTGGTACATTAACCTTCCAAGTGCATAAAACATAAGACACCTTGAGCGGTACGATAGGGATAGCTGAAAACTAATCCTTAAGTACACATTCAAGATGTCTTACAAGCATTTTACGAGCGATACGCGCGC
>Ga0209542_10000532_pt1 | contig 91857 bp, 86 predicted proteins | sample RifCSPhighO2_01_FD_184028 | JGI IMG/M metagenome (GOLD analysis project Ga0209542, IMG submission 184028) | Soil microbial communities from Rifle, Colorado - Rifle CSP2_plank highO2_0.1 (SPAdes) (version 2) | ecosystem: Environmental > Terrestrial > Deep subsurface > Rock core/Sediment ...
TCGATAAGAATGCGTGCAGCTTCTACATTTTGTAACCAAGAAAAGTTACCTTGATATAAAAATATCGGTTTAATTACCCGCTTATGTCCGTTATAAATATTAAGAAGATCTTCTCCAGCTGCATTAGGAATGACTGTTGTTTCTAGATTTGGCAAAAGTTCAAGCATTTTTCGTTCATCATCTTTCGAAACCGCTCCTACAAGTTCTGCTTTTTTCCAAAATGTCTGTTCCCAAAATTTTAATTTAACGATGTCAAAATAAAAGAAAGGTCGAATAAAAAGGGGAAGTTTACTCACATAATGTTGATACACCCGGTATTCTATGGTTTGCTCCACAAGAAACACTGGCGTTTTCGTTTGGGGAATATGAGGCATTATATAAAAAGTTTCAGCATGAATAAGATCAAAGGCTTTTCGTTCTAACGCAATTGAAACCGCCTGTTTGGCTTCAGGTGAAAAATTTCGTACCACAACAAAAGGATATTGTCCAAACACACTTTTTATGATATTTGAGAAAGTCCATGGAGATTCAGACCGTTTGCACACATAGATTTCCTTGCAGTATTCCAATAGATCTTTTTGATACTTTTTTTCCTCGTCGTTTTTTATTAGTGATACCAAGTAAATATCATGGTGCTTACTAAGATGTTTTATAAGATTATATGAGCGCACCTGACCTCCAGAAGATGGAGGATATGGGAGATAAGGGGTAAGCATCAATATTTTCATGAGAGCTAAAGCTTAAAAATAAAAACTTTATCATTTGAAAATATCAGTTCAAATTCTTTTTCTACTTCTTGTGCAACATCAGACTTTAATGTTACAAAATATTCCATCCCTTTATCTTTTAGTCCTTTTAGATCTTCAGTGACCGCCGGATACCCTCTTCTATCTGCGAGGTAGAGGAGCGTCGTATCTCCAGTACTATCGGTTACAATACGCGCATCCTGCGGAGTGATGGTTTTAATAACTTTCGCAATACTTAAAAGCTCATCACTCGTATTATAGTAGTCCTTTACTCTGTAGTAAGACATGGTAAAGGAAAAAACAAGAAGAGCACTCACCATAAACATGCTGAGATATAAACTTTGGAACAATTTTTTATGCGAATATAAGAGACTTGCACCGATTCCAGTGAATATGGCGATACTTGGTAAAATAAGTGTTTGATAATAATCGTGTTGAACATTTCCCCCTTGAAAGGCAAAAAGGTACAGAAGAGAAGATAGTCCCAGGCTGTAAAGAAAATAACTTCGAGCTGGCTTTGCCAGAACACCGAAAACAAGTAAGGCTGCGGCATATCCCCCCAGAATAAGATTCAATATTCTTTCAAAGAAAATCCATCTAAAAAAAGCAGGCCTTAAAAAAATGTTTTGCCTACCTTGAAACGTGTTTACGTCAGTGATAAGCCACTCATACAAAGGAACTCCTTCGGGATACTGCGCCATCCATTGTCTCCAAAGCACCAACGGAATAAGGGAAATAACGAAATATACATAAAAAGGTATTTTTTTAAGTATGTCGAATTTATATTTTTGAATAAATATATACACAAGCGCAGCAAAATAGAATATAGTTGTTGGCTTGATAAGGAGCGCTATTGCTGAAAAGAAAACAGATAGTCCATACAATATCCACGAAGCAACTCGTCTCTTAGTTCCTTTCCAAAGATACAGTAACCATAATGCGAGCATCATGCATCCCAAGGCAGTCATTTCAGGTAAGATGACACGGGAGTAATATACAAAAAAAGGAAAGACAGCGAATATTAGTGCTGAAACGATCGCTGCAATTCTATTTTCTTCCTTGAGAACGAAATAATATATTATGGTAATAACAATAAGCGAAAAGAAAATACTTGTTGCCCGTCCATACATTTCCAAAGATAATATTGGAAAATATTTATAGAGCGATGCAAACAAGCCATTATATATAGGAAATTCTACAAATCTATAACCTTCGGGATTTGGAATACCAGTTTGAACATTAGATAGGTCATCGTATCGAGGATGCAGGATGTCGAAACCCGTTCGAACAAAGTTACGAGCCACTGCTGCAGTATCTGCCTGTCTCCATGAATGCCAGTCAGCAATAGGATTGTTTATTTTATACAGTCTCAACGCTATGCTGATTATCAGTATCAGTGCAATACATAGATAATCGAGCCTAAACATTTTTACTTGATTTTTGATGACAACTTTCTTTTTAACCATAATTTTTTATACCCTTTTTAACTCATTTTTATTGAGATAAATAAGTCCTACAAATATTCCCAGTGTAAACCAGAATATATATGCGACTTTAGATGCTTCAAATACATCGATAAGTAGAGCATTAATAAAGAGCCCGATGGTACCAAATATAACTCCATAAACAAGCATTTGTGCTGAAGATGCGAGTTTATTCTTAAAATCATACAATCTCTTGAGAATCATTATAATGATATATATGAAAAAGCTAAAGCCTAAAATTCCAGTTTCACCTAACCATCTGAAATAGTCACCGTCTGAAGATTCGGTAATAGATGAAGGACCAGAACCCAGTAGCGGATTTTTTTGAAATGCTTGTATCGCTCTTGGCCAGCTCGCTTGAAAACGAGTAGCGATAGAAATATCAGTTGCGACAGCGCTGACTGTTTGATATTGTGCTTCCTCGGTGGCTTCGAGAGTTCCGCTCAAAGAAGCTTTTATTCGCAACTCTTCTTTTAATAAGCTCGAAGCTGTTGTATCTTCATCTTTTTTAATTTTTACAAATGCTGTACCCGCAGGTAGCTCGTCACTCGTAATATTTTGGACAACAATCCTTTCACCAGTTTGTTCATTAAGAAGAATTTGTTTTATTTGAATTGTTTTAAGCCAACGATTGAGCAGATCAGTATCGATATAAGTAAATCCAATAGTAAGGAGGATTATCAAAATGAAATATCTGATCTTTCTAAAATACAAAAGAAATATTGAGTTTGAAATAAGATATGCTATGGATGATGTTCGAGAAGCGGTAAGTGTGAGTATAAGCATGGAGAGAACAGCAAGGAGAAGTAAAATTACCTGTCTTGCATAAAAAAACATACCCCACAATAAAGGAAGTAGGAAGACCAGATACGCAGCAAGGTCATAATGTCCAGCAAATGTAGAGCTAATACGGGCTTCTGGTGTGAGATAAAGTATTTTTCCTAACGCATATTCAGGATTCATGGTTTGGATCGCAGGAAAACCAAAAAATCTCTGACCTATTCCATATATATCAACAAAACATAATGAAACAACAAGAGCGTACATTAGAAATTTGAAATCCTTTGCGGTGCGAATTGCAGACATCGCGATAAAGAACACAATCATATATTCAATACGTCGAAAAGCATTAAAAAATCCAACAAGTGGGAAGTCTATGGTATGAGTGATATATAATCCCGATACAAGCGATAAGAAAATTACACCCCAAAAAATAAGCACGGGTTTTAAAAAGTGGAGATCTTTGAGCTTAATTTTATTTCTAAGCAGTTGAAGAATAAAAACGCCTGTTATCAGAGCAATGAAAAAATCATCGAGTCTTATTGCAACATATGTGTAATTGACTATTTTGAATGGAAATTTTGGATAGAGAGGTATAAAAAAAACAAAGAAGATGAGAAGCCATTTGAGAATATTCTCATCAAGTTTTTTGAGCAATGTCATATGCTTGTTTGTATGTTGTAATTAGATATTCATTCCGTGTTAATCTGCCTATCAGGACTGCGAGAATTGCCTTTAATTGTAGCATAAACTTAAGTATTTTGAGATCAATGCGCGAAAAGTGTTTTTTATAGAAATAAAGATATCCTTCATACACTTTAAGTATGGGCTGTGTTCTACTGGAGCTTGAAGCTCCCTCGTGGTGAATAAAACGAGGGTTAGGAAAAAATCCTACAGAGAGTCTCCTTTTATGAGCTCGATAAAAAAGATCCATCTCGTCCCAATACATAAATATAGATTCATCAAATCCCCCTAATGCAGTGAATGTTTCTTTACTGGTGATAAAACACGCTCCAGAAACCCAGTCAGTTTTCACAACTGAGTTGGGAGATGATCGAGATATGTTCCAATGATCTCCCCGAAGAAAAAGTGCTGCGCATGCAACGGGGAGAGTGTAAAATCTTCCTATAGAAGCTTGTTGAGAACCATCGGAATACAATAATTTTGCACCGGCAAAATCGAAGCCATATGAGTTGTGAGTGAATAAACGATATAATTTTGGAACGGCATCGTGAAGAGCTTCAGTATCAGAATTAAGAAAAAGTAAAAACTTTCCATGTGCACTTTTAACAGCTTGGTTGTTACCTTTTGCAAAACCGACGTTTTCAGAATTGGTGATTAATTTGAGATTTGAAAATTGAGATTTGAGAGTTGCTAGCATCTTTGCTGAACTATCTGACGATGCGTTATCCAGCACTATTATTTCAGCTTTGATATCTGGGTCTTGTTTTAAAGATGTACGTACAGTTTCAATACACTTTTTTGTCAACTCCTTTGTGTTATACGAGATTATAATGATAGAGAGGTCCATAAGGTATAGTATAACACTCCTTATCACTATGCTATAATCTTCTTTATGACTAAAGATGCTAATCTTGAGAAGATAACAGCTCTTGCAAAACGTCGAGGTTTTATCTTTCCTTCATCAGAAATATACGGTGGTTTAGCAAATGTATATGATTTCGGACCGTTAGGAGCGGAGTTAAAAAACAATATCAAACAATTGTGGTGGGATCGATTTGTGCATAAAAGAGATGACATTGTTGGTCTCGACTCTTCAATTTTTATGAATTCGAAAGTCTGGGAGGCAAGTGGGCATGTCTCAAGTTTCACTGATCCCCTCATTGAGTGTAAGCATTGTCACTCTCGATTTAGAACAGATGCGTTACCTCACGAAAATCTCAAACAATGCCCTCATTGCGGTGAAAAAGAAGGATTCTCTGAGCCAAAACAATTCAATCTAATGTTTAAAACACACATAGGGGCCACAGAAGAAGAATCAAATGATGTATATCTTCGCCCTGAAACTGCCCAGGCAATATTTATTAACTTCAAAAATATTTTAGACACTACAAGAAAAGCGATTCCATTTGGAGTAGCTCAAATGGGAAAAGCGTTCCGAAACGAAATCACAACAGGATATTTTATTTTTAGAATGCTTGAATTTGAACAGATGGAGATAGAGTATTTTATACACGAGAAAGACTGGGAGCGGTTTTTTGATCATTGGAAAGAAGAGATAATTACATGGGCCATTGAGGTAGGTATATCAAAAGATAATCTAAGATTTAGAGAGCATGATGAAAAAGAGCGCTCGCATTATTCAAAGCGCACGGTAGATCTAGAATATAATTTTATGGGAGATTTTAAGGAAATCTATGGACTGGCTTATAGAGGGAACTATGATCTTGCGAAACACAAACTTATGTATGTTGACCAACAATCAAACGAGCAATTCATTCCTCATGTAATTGAGCCGTCTTTTGGTGTTGAACGAACAATTTTGCCAATACTCCTGGATGCGTACCATGAGGAGGAAAAACGTATTGTTCTTAAGCTTAAACCACGAATCGCCCCATACAAGACCGCAGTATTTCCTCTTGTACAAAATAAAGAAGAGATTGTAACAAAAGCACAGTCAGTGCATCAAAATTTAGTAGCCTTGGGCATATACTCTGCGTGGGATGCTCGTGGGAATATCGGTAAAAGATACCTTTCTCAAGATGAAATTGGGACACCATACTGTATTACGATTGATTATGATACACTAAAAGATAATACAGTTACCGTAAGAGATAGGGATACGACACAACAAGAACGAATAAAAATAGACCAACTACAGGAATACCTTATGCCTAAAATAATCTAAATTATTTATTATCAATTTTACATAAAACCATGCCGAACATAAACTTCAAAGATAAAAATATGCTCATCATAATCGGAGTAATAGTAATAATTATTCTCGTTGGTTTGTTCATAACAAAGGGTAGAGGTGGACAATCTAAAGATGCAGACAGTAGAGAATCAGTGCTTCCAGATGTTGAACTTTTACCTACAGTTGATAGTAGTGTAACGGTTTCGTTATCAGCAGACAAACTCAAACAAGATGCTACACTGGAGATATCAAATATACCAAATGGAACAGAACTCATTGAATATGAACTATCATATGACGCCTCAGTTGAGGGAGAGCGTGTTCCCAAAGGAGTTATAGGTACAATTGAATTTGATGGTGAAGACCCAGTTGTTAGGAAAATAACCCTTGGGACATGTTCGTCAGGTGTTTGTAAGTATGATAAAGGAGTCAACGAAGTGAGAGTCACTCTTAAGTTTGAAGGGGATTACGGTGCACGATTGTTTGAGGATATATTTAAGATATAGTACATTCTTCATTGCTTATCTAAGCTTAATAAAATCTTTTTGCGTGGCTTGAACTACATGTAGTGTCATCTGAGTTAACCCTGCTCCTTGACAGACGTGAGTAAAATGGTATATAGTGGTTGTAAATGGTGTTTTTTGGTGAATATTCAGTGTCGGTAACCGAGGGTGGGAGAATCGCTATACCGAAAAAGATTAGAGAAAATATTAAAGGAGATGTATTTATATTAACAAAAGGCTTTGACATATGTGTAGCAGGATATGAAAGAGATGACTGGCAGCGCAGAACCGGCGATCTTATGAACGTCTCGCTCCTGGAAAAAGATAATATTGACAAAAGAAGGATGCTTTTTTCAGGCGCCAACGAGATTGTTATTGACGATCAAGGACGATTTGTGATACCTAAAGCGCTGATTAGTTACATGGGGTTGGTCACCGATAGGGTAAAAGTCGTCGGTGTCGGGGACCATTTCGAGATTTGGGATGAAGAGAAGTGGTTGAAATATGCAAAGAAAATAAATATATGATGTGATCATGCATACGCCGGTACTTTTACAAGATACTATAGATGCCCTAAACGTACAGTCTGGAGAAAGATATATTGATGCGACATACGGTGAAGGGGGTCACACGAGGAAAATTTTAGAAAAGGGAGGAAAGGTCCTTGCTTTAGATTGGGATGAAGAGAATGTCCAAAGGCAAAATGTAATTTTACAAAGAACATGTGTAGGATTTGTAAAAAATCAATCAGTGAAGTTAGTTTACGGTAATTATGCACATATTAAAAACATTGCACAAGAATATAACTTCGTACCTTGTAAAGGGATTATATTTGATTTGGGATTATCGATGGAGCAAATCAGGTTGTCGGGACGAGGTTTCTCGTATGAAAGAGGAGATGAACCATTGGATATGAGGATTAGTCTCCAGTTAAATGTGAGAGCAGGAGATATTATTAATAGTTATTCAAGAGATCAATTATATGAAATATTTGCGCGAAACGCTGAAGAGATCAATTCTGGGACAATTGCTGAGGCTATTGACCGCACCCGTTCTGTGAAGCATATTAGAACGGTGAATGATTTAATTGAAGTCATTAAAAAGGTTACTAAAAATAAACAGACAGTAGCGCGTATATTCCAAGCATTGAGAGTCGAAGTGAATCATGAATTCGAGAACATTAGAAATGGACTTTTGGGAGCACTTGACATAATTGATAGTGATGGCCGGATAGTCATCATATCATTTCATCCAACCGAAGACAGAATTATTAAAAACTTAATAAGAGAGTTAGGGTTAAAAGGTTCGAAAAAACCAATCGTTTCAAAAAATGGAGAACGATTTGAGAGATCGGCAAAATTACGCATTATAACTCGATGATATGACACATAAATCTGAAAGTAAGAAGCAAAATTCGTCAGGTATATTTCTTAAATTAGCAACAGGTGTTATTCTATGTGGATTATTAGTGGTTAATATAATTATTTTTACAAAGTCAATACGACTTTCTGATGTCATTGTACAACTCGATGAAGATACTCAAAAACTTAAGAAAGAGAATTTTATTCTTAAACAAGAGCTTTATGTGCATAATTCTCTTGAAAACCTAGAAATAATGGCTAAGAATCTAGGATTCACAAAAGAGGCAGAACCCCATTTCCTTGAAAAATTAGATTACGCTTCATTATGATGTATGCATAGGGGTTATTATGGATCGATTACAGATTTTATTTTTATTCTTCTCTTTCATAATTTTTAGCATCATTTGCAGGCTATTTTATATTCAAGTATTATCATCCGATTCTTATTCCTCAAATAATTATTTACAAACTCAGCGTATACAACCTTCACGAGGAAATATATATGACAGAAATCATGAGCCATTAGTTATTAATCAAGCAAGTTATTTATTGTATGCGGAACCGGAAAATATTGATAAACCTGATAATATAATTGAAAAAGTAGATAAGATTCTAGAGGTCGGAGAAGCAACCCTAGAAGCCCGGTTCGATGCTCGCAAAAAATGGATACCTTTTGCATACGATCTTAACGAAAGTGAAAAGAGAAAAGTAGAGAAGATGCAGATCAAAGGATTGGGATTTCAGGAGGATTCAAAACGATTCTACCCTGAAGCTTCAATAGCAGCTCAAGTTCTCGGTTTTGTAGGAAAAGATAAAGATGGTGATCGTTTAGGTTATTTCGGAATCGAGGGCTTCTACAACAAGGATTTAGAAGGTCTCCCTGGAATTCTTAAAACCGAAAGAGATCTCCTGGGGAGACCAATTGTCATTGGTACGCAAGATCGACTCAAGGGAGAGAATGGACGAGATCTTGTTTTGACAATTGACAAAACTACACAAATGATTGCAAAAAGGAGATTAAAAGAAGGAATAGAAAGATTTAGGGCACAAAGTGGTTGCATTACGATAGCAGATCCTTATACAGGTGAGATTTTTGCGATGACATGTCTTCCGGACTTCGATCCAGTCGAATATTATAAGTTCTCAGAAGCCTATTTTAAAAATCCTGTAATATCTGATGTGTTTGAACCTGGATCCATTTTTAAACCTCTCATTGTTGCAGCAGCGCTTGAAGAGGGTAAGATCGATGCAAGTGACACATATAATGAAAAAGGCCCAATAAAATCGGGGAAATATTATATTCGCACATGGAATGATGAATACCATGGTATTCTTACTATTTCTGAAATACTTCAAAAATCCTCAAACGTAGGAATGGTTTTCATCGGTCATAAATTAGGTGATAAAAACATTCTTAAGTATTTAGAAAAATATGGTTTCGGGCAAGACACTCATATTGATCTTCAAGGAGAAGCTCGAACACATGTTAAACCTAAGTCACAATGGTATCCTGTCGAATATTCTACTGTAACGTTTGGTCAGGGCATAGCAGTTACACAGATGCAGATATTAACTGCATTTTCCGCGCTTATTAATGATGGATGGATTGTAAAACCGCACGTGGTAAAAGAAATGATATCTGAAAATGGAAATATTGAGAGGATTTCTCCTAAGAAGGTTCGTCGTATTTTAAGCACGAAAACCTCAAATATTATAAAAAAAATGTTATACGAAACTGTACTGTACGGTGAGGCAAAATGGCACATACCTGAGGGTTATAAAATAGGCGGGAAAACAGGTACTGCTCAAATACCAGTTCAAGGAACATATGATCCATCTAAAACAAATGCATCGTTTATTGGGTTCGCACCATTGGATAAACCCAAATTTATAGTTTTAGTAACGCTGCATCAACCTGAAGCTTCACCGTGGGCATCAGAAACAGCTGCGCCACTTTTCTTCAGTCTCGCCAAGGATTTACTTGTTCAGTATAATATAGTACCGGACTAATCAGAAATTAGTCTAATTTTCATGGTGTTTCAATTTCTCAAAAATACATTTCATATTTTCGAATGCTTAGCAGCAGATATTTTCTATGGATTTCCAGGTAGGAAGTTGACGATAATTGGTGTCACAGGAACGGATGGAAAGACTACTACAGTACATCTTATATATCATATTCTTAAGTCTGTAGGAAAACCAGTTTCAATGATTTCATCCATCTACGCAGACATTGGAGGTAAGATTGCCGAAACCGGTTTTCATGTGACAACTCCAAGACCGTGGCAAGTTCGTAGATATCTTAAGAGTGCTCGTGAAGCAGGCTCAACACATTTTGTTTTAGAAACGACATCCCACGCCATAGAACAAAATAGGATATGGGGAATCAACTTTGCGACATCTGTAATCACAAATGTTTCGCATGAGCACCTTTACCATCATAAGTCATTAGAGAATTATATAAAGATAAAGACTAGCTTACTAATTCATTCTCGAGAAGCCCTCATTAATAAAGATACTCAATCTTTCGATAAAATAACGGAAATATTACAAAATCAAAAGAAAGATTATAAAACTTTTTCATTAAAAAATAGTGATGCTGATTTTACGTGGAATTCAAAAATCAAGACAAAGATTAAAGGTGACTTCAATAAAGAAAACATCCTTGCCGCTTATAGCATATGTCTAACACTGGGAATGACTCAAAGGGAAATTATGAACGCAATCACCTCGTTTGAGCTTCCAAAAGGTCGTCTTGAAAGAGTGTACGACAGAGATTTTAAAGTTATTATTGATTTTGCACATACTCCCCATGCTCTTGAGAGACTTTTAGAGACTGTAAGAAAGGAATTTATCAAAAAAAACGGTCGTATTATTCATGTCTTTGGGGCAGCTAGTGAAAGAGATGATTCTAAGCGCCCAGAAATGGGAGAAGCAAGTGGGAAATATGCCGATATTATCATATTGACAGAAGAAGACTATAGAAAGGAAAATATTATTACGATCTGTGATCAAATAGCACAAGGACTAAAAGGATATAAGTTTATTAAGGATAAGAATTACTTCGTAATTGCAGATAGATCGGATGCCATAGAAAAAGCAGTAATGATGGCGAAAAAAGGTGATGCTGTTGTTGTTACAGGAAAAAGTCACGAGAGGAGTCTCAATAGGGGAGGAAAAGAATATCCATGGGATGAATATAAAGCAGTTAGAAAAGCGTTGATTCTTAAGAAATGAAGATTAAATTCATTACCCTAAACATTTTACATGGTGGGGAATTGCTTGATTCTATCTTGGAGTTTTTGAATAAGGAAGATCCTGATATTATCGCTCTTCAAGAAGTCTGTGAAAGCAAAGATTTGAGCTTACCAAAAAATTTGAGAACTACGAGTGTTTTAACTGAATACTATAAAAATTACACTCTCAAATTTGCACCTGAACAACTCTGGATAAAAGAAGGTAACGTCGAGATTGGAAACGCAATATTATCAAAATTTCCTATTATTTCTCATAAAATCGAATTTTTTTTTGATGTTAAATACGGTTATTATCCTGAATCACCTGAAAAGACTGATTTTTCAAAAGATCCACAAAACTTACAACACATAGAAATCGATATTCATGGGACTACGTTTAACATCATTAATGTTCATGGAATTTGGGGTTTCGATGGAGAAGATAATCCGCGAAGAGACGTTATGAGTAGTGTAATTACAAGAAGAATTAAAAATCTTTCTAATGTTATATTATCGGGCGATTTTAATACTCGACCGCATACTCATGCAATAAAAAACATTGAACATTACCTTAGAAACATATTTAAAGATGAACTAAAAACTACATTCAATGTCCCGCGACGGCTTAAAAACATTCATAAACAGAATGAAACAGGTTACGCATCATCTGTTGTAGATATGATATTTATGAGCCCCCAATTAAAAATTGTTGACCATTACTGTCCTGCAGTAGATGTTTCTGATCATCTTCCTCTGGTTGCTATACTAGAGATATGATTATATTTGATCCTCGAAATAGGGTATATATATCGTCAAAATTACGAGACACGGGATATACTTCAAGTTTTGGGACACGGTTAAGTAGAAATCCTCAAAATCATAGAATTGTCATGAAGCAGGTACATGGTGATAAAATCGTGAAAATTACAGCACAGAATATAGATCGAGAAAAGTTTCAGAACACAGATGGAATGATAACTCGATTGAACGGTGTAACACTAATAGTCAAAACTGCAGACTGCGTTCCAATAATTTTTGCTGATACCTTATCGAGTATCTTGGGTGTTTCGCATCAAGGATGGAGAGGAACACTACTGAATTTACCTCTGAAGATGGTTAATTTTTTGGCTAAAGAAGGGGTTCAGAAAGAGAATATTATTGTTGCAATTGGCCCGTCAATAAGCGCCTGCTGTTACAAAATATATGGAGATAGATTAGATCTATTTAGAAAGACATTTCCTCGTTATGTAGACAGAATTTTTATAAAGAACAACAATGATATATTTCTAAACTTGGGATACCTTGCATATCTGCAACTCGTGGATGCAGGCATACAAAAAAATAATATTGACTACTTTCCATTTTGTACAAGTTGTCACAAAGATCACTTTTATTCGTATAATAGAGATAAGTCTACAAAGCGGATGGAGAGTTGGATTGCTAAGTATTAGGTATTAAGTATTAAGTATTATGTATTAATCTATGCAAAATATTTATCTTGTCGGCATAAAAGGTGTTGGGATGACAGCTCTTGCTACATACTTAAAAGAGTGTGGAAATAATGTATGGGGCTCGGACATTCAAGATAAATTTCCTACAGATGAAGTTTTGCACGAGCAGCATATTAAAGTTCTCAAAGGGTTTTCGCCAAAAAATATTACTAATAATATTGACTTAGTTGTTACTACAGGAGCTCACGGAGGTCTTACAAATATAGAAGTCTTAACAGCACAAGAGAAAGGTGTAAAAGTCATGACACTAGCAGAAGAAGTTGGACAACTGATGGATGGGTATGAAACAAAAATTACCATATGTGGTTCTCATGGAAAAACAACAACAACGTCACTTATTTCTTTCATATTGAGGCAACTTAGATTGTCATCGAGCCACCTTGTCGGAACATCTAAATTTTCTGGTTATTATGGGGGATCTTTTGGAGGATCTGATTATTTGGTTGTTGAAGGAGACGAGTATGTTTCATCTCTAGGAACTGATAGTACTCCCCGCTTCATGTACCAGAGTCCTGATTATATTATTTGTACGAATATCGATTTTGATCACCCTGATGTATATAAAGATATCAATGCAGTAAAAAAGGTTTTTGTTGATTTTTTTAAAAAGTTAAAAAAGAATCCTAAGGGGAGATTGATTTACTGCATAGATGATGTCGCATTGCGTAGGCTTGCAGAAGTTCTTCCTGAGGAAAAACGGATGTCATACGGTTTTTCTGAAGATGCCGACCTCGTATTGCACTTCATGCATACAGAGGAATTTCAAAGAGCAGTTTTTAGTGCGCGATTACATGGTGAACATCTTGGTGTTTTTAAATTACCATTCTTGGGTCATCACAATGTTCAAAACGCAGGTTCTGCCATTGCGCTATCTATCTTACTATCGCTTGATCTCACAAAAGTGAAGTCTGCAATCGCTTTGTTTAAAGGACTATCGCGACGACTAGAGTTAATCTATAAAAAGAACAATATATATCTCTTCGACGATTATGCACATCATCCAAGAGAGATTAGAGCATTGCTTGAAGCTGTTCGAGAAAAGTTTCCGAGATCTCGAAGGATTTTAGTTTTCCAGCCCCATACATACACTCGAACAAAGATGCTTCTCAATGATTTTGTACATGCGCTAGGAGATGCTGATAAATCATATGTTATTGATATTTTTGCATCTGCTCGAGAAAAGACTGATGGGAAAATTACATCAAAAGATTTAGAAGTAAAAGCAAACCAGATGCATATTAAAACCATCTCGTATGTATCGGATAAAAAAATAATGAGCGAACTCGCAAAAGAGCTTAAAAGAGGTGATGTTGTTATTACAGCAGGCGCAGGTGATGTGTATAAATTACATGAAGGAATAATAAGCGTCATGAATAAGTCATAAATTAATATGGGGATTTTAGAACAGCTTGAAGCAAAACTGGGAAAAGGAAGAGTGCGACAAAATATCAGTTTAGCTCCTTATACTACGTTCAAGGTTGGGGGACCAGTTGAATTCTATTTCGAAGCAAAAACCGATGAAGATATTATTAATGCTATACAAACTGCATCCAATCTAAACATTCCTTTTTTTGTTTTTGGTGGTGTTTCTAATGTCGTCGTTTCAGACAAAGGAATGAAAGGATTAGTTATTAAGAATCAGGTCATGTACAAAGAGATTGCTGAAGATAGAAGTGGTCATGTTATTCTTAAAGTATCTTCAGGATACTCTATGACTCGATTAGCAAAAGAAACGGCAGATGAAGGGTGGTCAGGGCTTGAATATCACGTCGGTCTTCCTGGAACTCTCGGTGGGGCTTTATACATGAATTCTAAGTGGTATATAAATCCAGGAAAGAATAGACAGGAGGTTTATGTTGGTGACCCGCTTGTGAGAGCAGGTTTAGTGACTCGAGATGGAGTATTTAAAAGTGTTCCAAAGTCATATTTTAATTTTGCATATGATTATAGTATTTTGCATGAAACAAAGGAGATTGTATTATGGGCTGAGTTCAAATTAGCTAAGATTTCTCCCGAAGAGACAAAATTGCATGCGCAAACCTCAATGGATTACCGAAAACAAACTCAACCAATGGGAATAGCATCATCTGGTTGTTATTTTAAAAACGTAAAAGGTGAATCGGTTGGTAAAATGATAGATGAACTTGGTTTAAAAGGATATTCGATTGGTGGAGCACAGATATCTGAAAAACATGCAAATTTTATCGTTAATACAGGAAATGCAACAAGCGAAGATGTTAAAAATTTGGTTACTTTTATAAAAAAGAGAGTAAAAGAGAAGTATGGAATAGACCTCGAAGAGGAAGTATTGACAATCTAGTAGTTGCTCGAGGTTTTGATATTACGTATATGGATAATAGTGAGGATTCATTTATCGTCAGAGGAGGGAAGCCGTTGAAGGGACAAATACAGCTTTCAGGAGCTAAGAATGTTGCATTGAAAGTACTTATTGCAGCATTGCTTTTTGATAGTCCCATCACCTTCAAAAATATTCCTCGCATCAGAGACATCAATGAATTACTCCATCTTATAAACAAACTTGGAGCACAAGCCGATTTTACTGATTCGAATACCGTGGTGGTTGATAGTCATGGACTCTCTTCAGATACTATTGATCTTTTGCATGCGGCAAAAATTAGAGCTTCTTTTATGTTTTTTGCTCCCCTACTATACCGTTTTGGTAAAGCTTTTATTCCTAATCCTGGAGGATGCAGGCTCGGAGCTCGGCCCATAGATAGGCATATTAGTATGCTTCAAGCGTTTGGAGTAAAGGTAACATATAATTCTGAAACGGGCTTTTATGAATCACAACTCAATGGTAATTCTATCAGAGGCACAACATTTACGTTTGACAAACCAACACACACAGGAACAGAATTGGCTATAATGCTTGCATCCCGCGCAGATGGCGAATCTGTGATTAAGAATGCTGCTCAAGAACCAGAAATCGATGATCTTATTAACTTGCTCAATCAGGCTGGAGCACACATAAAAAGAGAAAACGGCTCGGTTTTAATAAAAGGAACACCAATTCTGCATTATAAAAATGATTCCTTCACCATTATGGTGGATAGAAATGAAGCTCCTACTTTTGCATCATTTGGAATAACAACAAGAGGTGATATCATGATTTACGGTATAAAAGAAAGTGACATTGAGTATTTTGCAACTGAGATAAAAAATATTGGCGCAGGTGTAGAAGTTTTACCTGAAGGTATACGATTTTACTATAAAGGTGAGTTAAAAAGTAGTAGTATTACGACAGGACCGCATCCAGGATTTATGACCGATTGGCAGGGTCCATGGGCTGTGATGATGACACAGGCACATGGTGTTTCTACAATCCATGAAACGATATTTGAAGATCGGTTTGGATATGTCTCCGAACTCCAAAAACTCGGTGCTGACATAGAATTTTATCAGCCAGAATTAGATAATCCAAGGAAAATTTACCAATTTAATATTGAGAATGATGATAATTTGAAGTCGCTACAACAAGCTATTCGTATAAAAGGACCAACTCAATTGCATAATGGAGTTATGGATGTTAAAGATCTCCGCGCTGGAGCGACAATACTTATCGCTGCCTGTAGCGCAGAAGGTGAATCTGTCATAAATGGAGCATCAATTATAGATAGGGGCTATGAAGACATAGAGAGAAAGTTACAGAGTTTAGGGGCAGCTATTAAACGCGTGTGAATATTTCCGTTGTATCTTGGAATATTTTAAAAGGAGAGCGATATGATGAAATTCTTCAGGGACTTAAGGAACTCAACGCCGATGTCTTTGGACTTCAGGAGGTTGCTGTTTGGAAAGATAATAGAGGAAACGTCGGAGAAAAATTAGCACAGGAACTTGGATACCATCTTTATTTTTGTCCTGCATTGCCATCTCAACAGTCGGGAAGACCATACGATCTGGGAAACGCAATTCTTTCACGTTTTGAATGTAAAAACCAAGTATGTCATCAATTGAGTCCTGCTGATTTATATGGTGATGATTGGACTACAGAGCCGAGAAATGCAGTTGAAGTAGGGATGAATAGTAATGAAACAGATGTTCGTGTCATAAATACACATGTTTATTATCCCCGATATGGAGGGAAGTCTGAAATTAGCGAAATGCACTTTCGCAATCTCGATGCTTTACTCTCGTACGAGAAAACTATTCTTGTTGGAGACTTTAACGCTACAATGAGTACAGAACCGATAAAAAAAATTAACAAGATACTACCTAATGTTGACAGAGAAAACGAAGATTTTACCTTTATAGATAGGGAGCAGCAAAAAATGAAAATTGACCATATTTTTGTAAGTAAAGATATAATAGTAAAAAGTTTTGAAGTTGTTGAGACCAAAGGATCAGATCACCTACCTATTAAAGTTGTGATTAAAGTATAAATTTTATAGGATTTATTGAAAATCCCAAGGTTGCGAACCTAAACAACCTCTAAGGTTGAATTTTCGGTTTTAATTTTCCTGAGTGTGGAAGGCTAGTATACACTGTCATTGCAGGCCAGATAGTTGATTTTTCACCTACGAGTATTCCAGGCATTGTTGAAACACGTACTCCAAATGACGTTTGTTTCCCGCATATAACTCCTAATGCATGTTCGGTTGTATTTATCTCTGATTTATCCATATAGCTTAAAATGGGTTTTCTATCCATTCGTTTATTCGCTGTAATAAATCCTGCTCCGAGACGAGAAAAAGATCCAATTACTGAATCACCAATAAAACCATCACCATGAAAATGAACGTCCTCCATAATAATAGAGCGTGCAATATCTGCATGAATTCCAATCTGAGCATTTTTTCCTATATCACTATCACGGATTACAGAATGGTCTCCGATATACACATTTCTACCAATATATGTATGACCTTTTATATGAGCACCGTCTAAGATAATCGCACCATCATCTATATAGGCCGTATCTTCAATAATTGCCGTTTTTGCAATACTTGCATTAGGGCTAATGTATCCTATTTTTGTAAGTGCAAGATGTGTGAAGAGTTCTAAAAGATGCCATGGGTATTTTAAAGTAGGAATATACTGCTCCTTTTCTATTTTATGCATAAGGACTTTTTTATCATGAGCATAATCTGAAATAGCTTCTTCATATGCATACTGATGGGATGTGCGGTTTTTGAGAGAGTGGATGAAGTCAGGTTTGAAAAGAAATGCTGACGTTGAGCGATAATGTGATGGTTCAGTGCCGGCTCGAGGTTTTTCAATAATACTCTTAATTCTTTCGCCGTCAAGATCAAGAGCTCCATATTCGTGAATACCTTCCTCATATTTCGCAGGGATGAGCCCATCGAGGTCTTCAGTATTAAAGCGATCAATTAATGTTTTAAAAAGATTTTTTTCAAGAATATGATATGCATTAGGAATAATAAAAGACTCGTTGATAAGATCTGCAGCACATAATAGAGCATTTCCTTGTCCTTTAGGACTATCCTGATAGGCATATTGAATGGTGACACCGAGGTCCTCGCCTTTTTGTAAGTGCGTAGTAATTACCTTATCACCCTTAGGAACAACGATTACAAACTGATGAATTCCACATTCGCGAAGGTCCTCAATAACATATTCAATTAAGGGCCTTCCATAAAGACGAGTCATCGCTTTATGTCCCAGTGTTTCCAGAGGGAAAAACCTTTTATTTGCACCTGCCACAAGAAGTACCGCTTGCATAATGTTATTATATAATAAGCAATTATGAAATGGCGATTAGTCGCTATTGTTAGTATTCGAACGATATGTCTTTTGACTGTTGCATTTCTTTCAGCACGACTTATTCCATATGCAGGTAATTTTCCATATAGAGACCTCCTCATAAGTTATAATTTATCTCAAGTACTGTACTCTTGGGCCAATTTTGATGGAGCTCACTATATAAATATTGCTCGAGATGGATACCATCAGTTCGATCAAGCCTTCTTTCCTCTTTATCCCTTGATGATTCGTGCTCTCGGAGGACTCTTACATAAAGCTCATCTTTCTGCGGGATTGTTAGTATCTTATACCGGATTTTTTATTGGTATATATTATTTTCTAAAACTTTTTTCCTTTAAATATGACAAAAAGACAAGCGAATGGATTGTGATTTTTTTGGTGACGTTTCCTACTGCCTTTTTCTTTACTGCCGTATATACCGAAGGAATATTTCTCATGTTTATATGTTTGAGCCTTTATTTTTTTTATCAAAAAAAACATGATAGAGCAGGAATTTTCGCTTTTTTAGCATCACTTACTCGCCTTCAGGGTTTCCTACTGATAATACCTTTCGTTATGTATTTCTATGAGAAGAAAAAGAATTTTATAAAAAATATTACTTACATGTGGTTCAAGCATCCTATTATATTGATCTCTCCATTTGCTGGACTTGGCGTCTATATGATCTTTCTCCAAGCAAAATTCGGAAATCCTCTTTATTTTTTTACTTCCCAACCTGCTTTTGGGGCGAATAGGTCAACATCACTCATATTACTTCCACAGGTTTATTACCGTTATCTACGTATTTTTTTTACTGCAGATTTCACCTACCAATATTGTGTAGCCATGGTTGAGTTTATTTTTTTCAATTTTGTCTTAATTACAAGTCTTTTGTTTTTTATCAATACTTGGCGAAGAAAAGACACATTTGGTATAGGAATTTCAATTTTTTCGCTTGCACACATCCTGCTTCCTCCACTTACGGGAACTTTTTCTTCAATACCTCGATATGCTTTATTTGCATGGGCAATGTTTATACTTCTCGCTCAAATAAAGCACGTCGGAATAAAATACATCGTTATAGTTTTGTTTAGTATTCTTCAGATCATCTTCGCTTCACTTTTCATCCAAGGTTATTTTATAAGTTGATGCTCGGTTTGCAGTTTTCATATTAAGGATTATCGTGCTACAATATATACATGAAAAAAGTAGTTGTTATAGGTGGTGGTACAGGGACGTTTACTGTTTTGAGCGGAATCAAAGAAGAACCTTATGAAATTTCAGTGATTGTCTCTATGATGGACAGTGGTGGAAGTACTGGTCGGCTCAGAGATCAGTTTGGTGTATTGCCACCAGGGGATATACGTCAATGTTTAGTAGCTCTTTCAGACGCCCCTGATTTATGGCGTAAGCTTTTTCTTTATAGATTTGAAAATGGAGATTTTAGAGGTCATAATTTTGGTAATATTTTCCTAGCTGCGTTAGAAAAAACTACATCCGATTATCAACAGGTTATTGATAGTGCTTCATATATATTACAAACAAAAGGAGATGTTATTCCCGTAACCTTTGACAAAGTTCATCTTTGTGCTGATTATGAGGATGGTGAAACACTTGAATCTGAAGAGCTTATTGATACAGCCTCACACAAAAAAAGTAGGATTTCAAAAGCATATCTTAAGCCTCGAGCAAAGGCTAATCCACGAGCGCTCCAAGCTATACATAAGGCAGATTATATTATTATCGGACCTGGGGATCTTTATACGAGTCTTATTCCCAACCTACTCGTAGATGGAGTTCAGAAAGCTTTAGATAAATCAGAGGCAAAAATTATCAACTTTATGAACCTCATGACAAAATCAGGACAAACAACGCACTATACTGCCTCCGAACATGTTAATGATTTAAAGAAATATATTGGAAGGAATATTGATTGTATTTTTGTTAATACAGGCAGAATTCGAGACGACATCCTTGATCATTATAGAAAATATAATGAAGATATTGTCGAAGACGACCTTGAAATGAATAGCAATATAATTCGTATAGATTTGGTTGCTAATGTGCGTTACAATGCTTCTAAGGCAGATAGGCACCCAAGGAGTATTCTGCGACATGATTCTGAAAAAGTTCTCAATGCACTTAAAAAGATTTTAACATAATGGTACAAAGCATTAACAAGCGGGTAGAACAACACGGAAATGCCTTTAAAAACGCTATAAATGGTTTTAAATGGGCTATTCGATCTCAGGCAAACTACCAAATGCATCTTATCATCTCAATTATAGTAATGCTGGCGAGTTATATATTAAACATTAGTTATTTTGAATGGCTACTTGTTATTTTTGCAATAACAATCGGGCTCGTTGTTGAAGCGATTAATACAGCGATTGAAGCAACAACAGATGCGATAACAAAGGAGTGGAAAAAAGAAATCAAAATTGCCAAGGATGTTTCAGCTGCTGCAATGTTAACCTACGTAGTCGGTGTAAGTATTCTTGCGTTGTTGATTTTTGTACCGAAGATTATTAACTTAATGGTTTATTGAGAATGGGCTTCTAGGTTTATGGCAATTTATTTACTCGTTTTTTTTATATCTTTCCTTGTTAATTTAGTTTTACTTATCCCTTTTATCAATTTATTGTACAAACTCAAATTTCAAAGGGCTTCTCAAGAAACACGAGACGCTTTTAACAAAAGAACGCCGATTTTCGATAAATTCCACAAACAAAAAGCAGGAACACCAGTTGGAGGTGGAATCCTCATAATTCTTACAACATTGTTCGGATTCACTTTATTTATATTTTCCTTTGCCTTTATGGGAAAGGACATTGTATCTAATTATCAATCAATAACTTCTGAAATAAAAATTTTATTGTTTACGTTTCTATTTTTTTCCTTTTTAGGTCTCTATGATGATTTTAAAAAAATGTTCTTTTGGCGACAAGGATCCTTTTTTGGCCTTCGATTACGACATAAATTAATAATTGAATTACTATTGGCTACTATCGTTTCATATTGGATGTTTTCAGAACTCGACGTTAGTATTATCAACATACCTTACTTAGGGGTTTATGATCTTTCGTGGTGGTATATTCCTTTTGCAACATTTGTTATTGTTGCTTTTTCAAACGCTGTTAATATTTCCGATGGTCTTGATGGACTATCTAGTGGGGTGTTACTTATTGCACTTCTAGCCTTTTGGACGATATCTATATCTATACTAGACACTCCCTTATTAATATTTATTGCAGTATGGATAGGAGGACTTATTGCTTTTCTGTATTTTAATGTGTATCCAGCGCGACTTTTTTTGGGAGATACAGGAGCGCTATCATTTGGAGCAACTTTTGCTGTAATTGGACTCTTGCTTGGAAAAGTTTTTGCTCTGACTATTATCGGAGGCGTGTTCGTTGCGGAAATTCTTTCATCACTCATACAACTTGTATCAAAAAAATATCGAGGGAAAAAGCTTTTTCCTGTAGCTCCAATTCACCTATGGCTTCAATATAAAGGATGGGAAGAACCTAAAATTGTTATGCGTGCTTGGGTCATCTCCATTCTCTTTGCCGTATTTGGACTTATGATTGCGTTTCTCAAGTAAATATACTATAAGTTTTCTATAATGAGTATATGATTTCGGCAAAAGAATTTGTATTTGTAGACTATAAACCAGATTGGCAAAAAGGTGAGATTTTCTTTACCTATTCAATTGACCTTGATGGGTCAACGCCAAAAACCTTTATTGAAAAACTTGAGCTTCCAAAACCAGTCGACATTAGCAAGATTTCGAATGTTACTCTCAATAACATTCTCCAGAGTATTCATTTAGTTCTTGGAGTAAGTTATTATAAATTATTCGTTCCTCCAAAAATTTCAACTTCAAAATACACACTCACAAAGGAACAAGCACATTTTTGGGACATTCTTTATACAAAAGGATTAGGGGAATTTTTTTATAAGAATAAACTTGATTATCGCGGATTAATACACTTTCCTTTTGGTGATAATCCTTCGACTATTGATAGCAATACGCATCATCCTACGGATCGTTCACTCGTTACTCTTGGTGGGGGTAAGGACTCAATCGTTACATTAGAACTTCTAAAGGAAAAGAATATAAATTTTGATCTTTTTTCTCTTAATATTTTTCCAGTACAAGAAAAAGTAGCAGCAATTGCTCAAAAAAAAGCTATGGTTGTTCGCAGGACGATCGACAAACAGATACTTGAGCTGAACCAAACGGGCCAGGTATATAACGGTCATGTTCCTATTTCTGCGATTTACGCATTTGTAGCCCTTCTATATGCTCTGCTGTACGATTATTCGTACATAGTTTTTTCAAATGAGAGAAGCAGTAATTATGGGAACATTACCTATTTAGATGAAGTTGTAAGCCACCAATGGAGTAAGTCATTTGAATTCGAAATATTATTCTCAGAATATATAAAGATGTTTGTCTCTAAAGATGTGCAATACTTTTCTTTTATAAGACCATTTTATGAGATCAAAATTGCAGAAATTTTTACGCGCTTCCCACAATATTTTCAGACATTTTCAAGCAGTAATCATAATTTTAGAATAAACAAAAATAATAATTCACATCGGTGGGATTATTCATCAGCAAAGACCGTTTTTGTATTCTGTATTCTTTCCGCATTTCTCCCAAAAAAACACATGCTTGAGATATTCGATAAGAATTTGTACAGCGAAAAAAGACTTATACCTATTTTCCAAGAACTCTTAGGAGAAGGAAACACGAAACCATTTGAATGCGTTGGAACTCCACAGGAAATGAAAGTTGCTTTATACAGAGCATATAGACGAGGAGAATATCTGAATGATTGTATTATGGAAGAATTAGAGGATAGATTGTTAAGTAATATTGAGAGCATCGCACAAGCTGAGAGAGAAGTGTTTTCATATGGTAATGACAGTAATATCCCTGAGAAGTTTAAATCTATTATTCATGAAAATTGATGCTATTCGCGAATATAAAAAAATCCTTATTTTAGGATATGGTGTAGAAGGGAGATCTACAGAGAAATTTTTAAGAAAGTTTGCTCCAGATGTCACCATTGAAACAGCTGATCAAAAAGATGGCCCAGATTACCTCGAAAAACAAAAATCATGCAACCTTGTAATTAAGTCACCAGGAATTCCTAAAAAGTTTGTAACAAAACCATACACAACTGCCACGAACATTTTTTTTGCAAACTCAAAATATAGAACTATTGGAATAACTGGTACAAAAGGAAAAAGTACAACAAGTCATTTGGTGCATAGTATTTTACGTAACGCGGGAAAAAGTTCAGAGTTGGCTGGAAATATCGGAGAACCAATGCTTGATCTTCTTTTAAGTGATATTGATGAGTCATCGATCATCGTTCTGGAATTGTCAAGCTATCAGTTGGAGGATATACAATATTCACCCCATGTTTCATGTATCCTTAATATTTATCAAGAACTACACAATCACGTATCCTTTGGAGCCTATTTTGAAGCAAAAGCTCAAATAGCTAAATACGCCTCGAAGAAAGATTATTATGTATATAACAGTGGTCAACTAGAACTTGAACAGCTGGTTTTTCATACAAAAGCTCAACCCGTAGCGTACAAGGACAATGATGAATCCGATATCGGACCTTTTTATCAATCTAATGTTTCAGCTTCTCTTACAGTAACCTCATTATTTGGTATAAATCGAAATGCTGCGAGAGAAATAATTAGTCAAACAAAGCCGCTTCTTCATCGGCACCAATATGTCGGGATATTTAAAGGAATAAAATTTTATAACGATTCTGCTGCAAATCATCCCGCTGCGACACTCCAAGCTCTCTCAAGAATTACGAATGTGAGTACAATCTTGTTAGGGGGACAAAACAGGGAGTATGATTTTCGAGACTTAGTAGAAAAACTTTTTGAATTACACATTGACAATATTGTACTTTTTCCTGATACTGAAATCGTTCTAGAAAAGTTAATCAATAAAAAGAGAGAATATAGACCACGAATTTTTACAACAAACAATATGGAAGATGCGGTTGATTTTGCCTATAAACATAGTCCGTCGGGCACAGCATGTTTACTGTCTCCTGGAGCGCCTAGCTATACAATGTTTAGGAATTTCCCCGAGAGAGGAAATGAATTTATGAGGTGCGTAAAACAATATGAAGAAAAAGAAAAAAATCCTCAAAAAACTTCAAATTGATCAAAAAAAACAGATAGGAACTCTTATTGGGGTGCCTTTACTACTCACTATTATTGGACTTTTTTTTATTTTTGAAGCATCATCGGTTAGTGCGTTTAGAGGTCTTGGAGATAGTTTTCATTACATGAAGCTTCAAATCATTTGGGCATCTCTGGGGTTTTTTATTATGATTTTCTTTTCTGTCTTCGATTACCGTAAGCTTTACTATATATCCTTTCCTGCATTACTTATTTCAATAATATTTCTCATTCTTGTGCTTATACCAGGAATAGGAACCCATGTCGCGGGTGCGCGACGTTGGATAAGCCTGGGATCATTTACTTTTCAGCCTACAGAAGCTGCTAAGTTCTCTATTATTCTCTATTTATCTTCGTGGTTTTTGCATAAAGAAAGAGAGCGTTTTGTGTCGTTTTTATTACTTCTCCTTTTCATGATAGGTTTGATTATGGTGCAGCCAGATATGGGGACAGCTATCATTATTTTCTCGCTTTTTATTACAATATACTATTTTTCTGGCGAGTCACTAAAATATCTTTTTTTTCTTATTCCTATAGCTTTTGGAGGCTTTTTCTTTCTTATTGCAACATCATCTTATCGTATGAGACGGCTAATGGCATACATAAATCCTAGTATTGACCCGGAAGGAATAGGTTACCATATCCGACAGATATTGATCTCGTTATCTGCCGGTGGAATTATAGGTAGAGGGTTTGCAAGCTCAAGGCAAAAATATCAATTTCTTCCTGAAGCTCATACTGACTCGATTTTCGCAATTATTGGTGAAGAGGTTGGTTTTATAGGCTCATTTATTCTTATAGTACTTTACTTAGTACTTATGTATACGCTTCTTAAGACTGCGAAACATGCAAAAGATCGATTTGGTAAATTATTAGTAAGCTCAATATTTTGTCTTCTTTGTTTACAGCTTATTATTAATCTTGGTGGTATGGTAGGGTTAATTCCATTGACCGGTGTACCATTGCCGTTTATTTCGTATGGAGGATCAAGTCTTTTAGTTTTCTATTCTCTCATTGGTATATCTATTAGCGTTGCTCGAAGATGATACAATATTCTTAGCATGAAGATATTAATAACTGGTGGACATGCTACTCCTGCTCTAGCTGTCATTGAGGAACTTCAAAAACGGAAAGACGTTCAGATTATATTTGTTGGCAGACAATATACGGTTGATAATGAACTAACGTTGTCATACGAATATACTCAGGTAGAAAAACTTAAAATACCTTTTATACATCTCACAACAGGAAAATTTTCTCGATCAATATCTTTGAAAAGCATTCTTAATATTGGTAAAATTTTTATCGGAATTCTCCAGAGCAGAAAGATTATACACGAGCATAAACCTGATGCAATTCTGACGTTTGGTGGGTATATAGGATTTCCAATTGCTCTAGCTGCACATGATCGGAAAATTCCTGTATACATACATGAACAGACTATTAATCCTGGCCTGACAAATAGACTTTTGGCGAGAATTGCAACCAAGATATTTATTGCATTTCCACAAGCACAAAGAGTCTTTCCAAGTAAAAAAACAATACTCACAGGTAATCCTATACGCACATCAATTCTAAAAAATGTAGAAAAACCCTTTATAAAAATAGGAAATAATCCAATCCTTTTTATTATGGGTGGAACCCTTGGATCGCATAGTCTTAATGTTCATATTGAAAATATCTTAGAAGAATTGACTAAAGATTTTATTGTTATACACCAAACAGGAAATATTCAGGAATACAATGACTTTGAGAGGTTATCTTCGCTTCGGATAAAAAATTACTTCCCCGCACCTCATATGTATCAAAATGAAATAGGTTGGGTCTATAAACATGCTTCGATAGTTGTTTCTCGCGCGGGAGCAAATACAGTCTTTGAACTGATGCATTTTAATATACCTTCCGTGCTTGTTCCTCTGCCATGGTCAGCAGGAAAAGAACAAGACAAACATGCTTATTTTATGCACGAAGCAGGAGTCTCAGAAGTATTTGATCAATCAAAAGATAGCGAAGAGCTTTTGTTGTTAATAAAAAAGGTATTTTTTAATAATAAATACTATCAAGAACATTTTCCACAACTTAAAAAATATATTCAAGACGATGTTGCGGCGAAAATAGTGCATGAAATCCTACAATGATGAGAATAAAAATCTTCATATTAAAAACTCTACAACCTATTCGTAAAATTTCAACTAATATTTATTTACTAGTTTTTGTAGCAGCGCTTATAATCTTATTTTTTTCCAGATTTTTTTTCGTCATAAAACATATAAATATACAAGGAATAGATAATCTGAATGGGATTACACAATACTCACAAAAGTCATACTTTTTTATTTCTCCTAAAGAAATTGAGCAGAATCTTTACAGTCTCAATCCGAATATCAAATCTATAAAAGTTGAGACAAAATCCCCAGATACAATTGACATTGTTGTTGTAAAGAACAGAGTTACTGCTAAACTCGCAATCGCAGATGGGGAATTGCTTTTATCTAACGATGGAAGAATTATCGCTAAACAAAGAGAGAAGACATTGGTCCACTCAGTCCCGATCATCAATTATTATCAAAAACTATATTTTAATCAATATCGAGCTGGTGAGGTTATACAGCACAAAGACATAGTGTATAGCCTTCAATTTGCAGACGGCATTAACGAGGTAGGGATTAAGGTTGAAGGCATTGATATTATGAATGAGAATATGATAGTATTAAGAGCAAGAGAAAGCCAGTATATATTCACCACAAACAGGGATATGAAAGCTCAGGTTGCTGAGATTAAGTTTATTATTGAACAATTGGTGATAAAAGGAACAAACTATAAAAGCATTGATGTTAGGTTTGAAAAACCAGTAATCATATATTAATACCTCGTATAAAATATGGCAGACACTATATTGTGCGGGATTGACGTTGGGTCCTCAAAAATTTCAACGATAATCGCAAAGCAATCTGAAGAAGAACGCGAACCTCGTGTTATGGGTTTTTCAAGTATACCCTCAAGGGGAGTGAGAAGAGGTCAAATCGTTGACATTCATCAAGTCACTGATGCAGTTGAGGAATCCGTAGAAAAAGCTGAGCGTATGGCTGGAGCTAAAGTTCAATCCGCTTATATTGCTGTTGGTGGTCCTCATATTGAATCACTCAACTCACATGGAGTTGTTGCTGTGTCACAACCAGATATTGAGATATCTCATGATGATATGGTTCGTGTTATTGATGCAGCCAAAGCGATTTCGATTTCCTCAACAAGAGAGGTAATCGAAGTAGTTCCTCGTGAGTATATTGTTGATGGTCAAGATGGTATTAAAAGTCCACTCGGAATGAGTGGGGTCCGTCTTGAAGTGAATACGCACATAATCACAGCAAGCTTGACCAATCTTAAAAACCTAGAGCGATGTCTTGCCGATCTTGGTATTGAAACCAGAGCATATGTGTTTTCTGGATTATCTTCTGCTTTAGCAGTATTATCTGATACAGAGAAAGAACTTGGGGTAGTTGTTGTTGATATTGGTGGTGGTAAGACTGACGTATGTGTTTATGTAGAAGGGGCTTTGAGTTATTCTTCTTCAATTCCAATTGGCGCTCGTCACATAACTAATGATATAGCTGTTGGTCTTCGCATATCTCTAGAATCTGCTGAAAAAATAAAGTTGTATCTTACTGACGAAAAAGTCAAGCAAAAGATGAAGGAAGAGAAACAGGATGACATCGATGTCACGCATCTAGGTATTATTGAAGGACTAAAGTCATTTTCTTACAAGACGGTTATTGATGGTATAATAAGACCCCGCTCTGAAGAGATATTTGATAAGGTTTTAGAGGAGATTGATAAAAGCGGATTTATCAATCAAATACCTTCAGGACTTGTAATATCAGGGGGTGGAGCTATGACCACAGGGCTTATTGATGCAGCAAAAAGAATTATCGGTATGCCTGCTCGTATAGGAAAACCGCAATTTATTAGCGGACTGATAGATGAGGTTATGTACCCTCAATACGCAAGTGTTGTGGGACTTCTCCTTTATGCCAGAGACGAGGGTGTTGTTGATCAGAAGCTACATTTTAAAGATTTTGATAAAATATTCAGGAATTTATCATTAAAGGGCTCGTTTAAAAAGACTTTTGATTTATTCAAGTCATTTATACCCTAAAATGCTCGTCAAACCTAAAGCAGGACAACCAGCACGGATAAAAGTCGTAGGAATTGGTGGTGGTGGTGGTAACGCATTAACCACAATGATTTCTGAAGAAGATATTGTAGGTGTAGAGTTTATTGCTCTGAACACCGATGCACAAGCCCTCCTTAATCATAAAGCTGATGTTAAAATCCAAATCGGTGAAAATCTTACTAAAGGGTTAGGTTCTGGTGGAAATCCGGAAATTGGTAGACAAGCAGCAGAAGAATCAAAAGAAAAAATAAAGGAACAACTTGAGGGTGCAGATATGATCTTTATTGCTGCTGGGGAAGGTGGGGGAACAGGAACAGGAGCTTCACCAATCATTGCAGAGATTGGAAAAGAAGTTGGAGCTTTAACTATAGCTGTTGTGACCAGACCGTTTGTCTTTGAGGGAGCCCGTAGAAAAGTTCTCGCACAAGAAGGGGTCGAAAATCTTCGAAGTAAAGTTGATACTCTTATTGTTATTCCAAATCAAAAGATATTAGAGATTATTGACACAAAAGTTAGTATTCTTGAAGCTTTTAAAAAAGTAGACTCAATTCTTCATCAGGGTGTTAAAGGTATCGCCGAACTCATAACTACCCCAGGACTAATAAATGTAGATTTTGCTGATGTGCGAACTATCATGCATGAAGCAGGAACCGCACTTATGGGGATAGGAACAGCTAGTGGTGAAAATAGAACTATCGCAGCTATAAAACAGGCAATTTCATCACCTCTTCTAGAAACTTCACTAGCAGGAGCTAAAGGAGTTTTGTTCAATATCGTTGGTGGGACAGACTTGAGCATGAGTGAGGTAAATGAAGCAGCTTCAGTTATTGCAAAATCAGTTGATCCTGATGCTGATATAATATTTGGAGCAGTTATTGATGAGCGCATGGTTGATCAAGTTCGTATTACAGTGATTGCTACAAAAATTGATGAGCGACGCTTACGATTATCACAATTAAGTAGATCAAGACCTGCACTTCTCAATGAGGAGGAGGTAGGTAAACAATCTATTGAATCACAAAATACGAAACAAGAAACAACTGATACACAAGATGAATTTATTGATGATGAAGAATTTGATACGCCTGCGTTTCTTAGAAAAAAAATATAACTATGTCGTCCGATCTCTTGCATAAAAAATGCATTCCATGCGAAGGAGGCGTAAATCCTTTGTCAGAGCATGAATATAAGAAGTATCTTGACCAACTTAAGGGTTGGATAGTTAAAGATGGAAAAAAAATAGAGAAAGACTTTTCATTTAAGAACTTCAAAGAAGCAGTAGCTTTCATAAACTCAATTGCAACTATTGCAGAACACGAGGGACATCACCCAGACATCCTTTTATATCGGTGGAATAACATCAAGATAACTTGTTATACTCACACAATTAACGGTCTTCATGAAAATGATTTTATTCTTGCAGCAAAGATAGATTCAATTAAGTGAAATATTCTTACGTATGTTTAAACCTATAGACCCAAAGCCCGATTTTGCAAAAATAGAACAAGAGATTCTTCATTTCTGGAAAGATAATAATATTTTCGAAAAGTCAATTGAGTCAAAACCACCGAGTAAAACATGGACATTTCTCGATGGTCCACCTTTTATTACGGGTTTACCTCATTATGGAAGTCTATTATCTTGTATTCCAAAGGATGTTTTTCCGCGTTTTTGGACGATGAAGGGTTATCGAGTTCGCAGAGTATGGGGTTGGGATTGTCACGGTCTTCCTGCAGAAAATAAAGTTGAGAATAAACTTGGATTAAAGCGAAAAAAAGATATTGAAGAAACAATCGGTATAAAAAAATTTATTGACGAATGCAAATTGTATGTTGGGGATGTTTCATCAGAGTGGGAATGGTACGTTGACCATATTGGTCGTTGGGTAGACTTCAAAAATGCTTATAAAACGATGGACAAAGAGTATATGGAATCTGTTATGTGGGTTTTCAAGCAAATGTATGATAAGGGACAGATTTATAAAGGACTCCGCGTTTCACTTTTTTGTCCTCATTGTTCAACACCGATTTCAAATTTTGAAGTTGCAATGGATAGTGAAAATTATAAACAAATTACAGATCTTGGGACAATATATAAATATAAACTTACAAACTATGAAAATACTTACATTCTTGCATGGTCGACAACTCCCTGGAATAAAATTGTTACACCCGCGCTTGCAGTAAACCCTGTATTGACATATGTAACCGTAGAAATAGAGAATGAAAAATATATTCTTGCTCAATCAACGATAAAAATCCTTGATGGTCTCAAATATAAAATACTTGATACTTTTAAAGGGGAAAAAATTATCGGGGAATTTTTTGAACCTCACTATACTTTCTATACTATAGAAAAAGATAAAAAAGCATTCATCATAATTGGTGGGGATTTCGTAACTGCAGACGAGGGCACTGGGGTTGTTACGCTTGCTGCATATGGAGAGGAAGATCTTGAGGTGATGACAAAAGAAAATATTCAAATCGTTCTACACGTAGACGAGGAAGGTAATATACTTGATCATGTTCCTCAATTCGGTGGAATGTTTTATCTGGATGCTAATGAAGCAGTAAACGACGATCTTAGAAAGCGTGGTCTTATCCTGAAAGAAGAGCCCTACACATATAGTATGCCGCATTGTTGGAGGTGCGGTACACAGCTTTTTTATGCTCCACAAAACGCGTGGTTTGTAAATATTCAAGATATTAAAAAAGAACTCTTTAAAACTAACGAGGCCATTAACTGGTATCCAAACCATTTTAAACAGGGAAGATTTAAAAAAAGCATGGAGGCAGCACCGGACTGGTGTATTTCTCGCAGTCGTTATTGGGGATCACCGGTTCCAGTTTGGGAATGTTCTTGTGGGGAGCGATTTGTTCCGGGTTCGATAAAGGAGCTTGAAGAAGCTTCTGGACAAAAGGTGGTCGAATTGCATAAACCAGACATTGATGAAATTTTTGTTACATGCAAGAGATGTGGTAAAAAAGCAAAAAGAGTCCCCGAGGTGCTCGATAGTTGGATTGAAGCTGGATCAGCTCCTTATGCAGAACGACACTACCCATTTAATAAAAAGGAAAAACTTGGCGATTTTTTCCCTCCTGATTTCATAGTTGAATATACCGGCCAAATTAGAGCGTGGTTTTATGTACTTCACGTTATTTCTAATGTTTTATTTAATTCACATGCATTTAAAAACGTAGTGGTAACTGGAGTAATACTAGGATCTGATGGGAGAAAGATGAGTAAGAATTATGGTAATTATCCTGATCCGCGCATGATGTTGGAAAAGTATGGAGGAGATGCTTTAAGAATTTATCTCATGGGAAGCTCTGTCATGAGAGGTGAAGACATTTTAATTTCCGAGGAAGAATATCGAGAACAGCTTAGAGGATTATTATTACCTTTATGGAATACATATAATTTTTTCACAACATACGCACTTCTTCATAAATGGACTCCTTCTCCAAATCTTTCAAAACCATCTACAAATGTTTTAGATATGTGGATTGTTTCACGATTACACAATACAATACAAAGTATTAAAACTGCATTGGAAGCATACGATACAGTTTCTGCTGTTGGGTATACAAAGCATTTTCTTAATAACGATCTTTCTGGATGGTATATACGACGAATAAGAGACAGAGTTCGCGCTGACGCGGAAAATAAAGAAGATATTTCAATGACACTAAATACTCTTTGGTATGTGCTTGTTGAATATCTTAAGGCCCTTGCTCCTCTTGCTCCATTTATCACAGAAGCAATATTTAAGAATATTACTTCGGAATCATCTATTCATTTGCAAGATTGGCCTAAAGAAGGGAGAACAGACGACAAGTTAGAACAAGAAATGAAAAATGCTATAGAATTATCATCTGCGATTCATGCATTACGAAAGGAAGCTGGCATAAAAGTACGTATTCCTCTTCGAGAAGTTGAATACAAAGGCCCAATTAAGTTTTCTGATCTTATTGTTCGTGTAGTCTTAGATGAAATCAATGCATACGAGCTAAAATATACTGGGAAGGCAAAAGACATACAATCTAGGTTTGATACGCACGATAACAACCTAGACCGTGAAGCCGGAGACGCTCGAGAAATTATCCGTACAATTCAGGTTGAACGAAAAAAAATTGGATTACATCCAAGTGATCAAGTTATAGTAACAATTCCTAGCTATCCTGCAAAATACAAGGATCTTATAATGAAAAAGGTTGCAGCAAAAGAAATACGTAAGGGTGACAAGCTTGTTATAGAGAAGATATGAAAAAAAGATCGCTCGACTTGTGGGGATTGCTCTCAGTTGTAGGATTATTGATATTCGGATCTTTTAACATACTTGGAATCCGTCCTGATTTGTTTTTAAACTATATATTCTTCTCGCTTTTAGGACTTGCTTTTTTTGTGTTGTTTTTCCGTTTAAAGACACACTTCTTTAAGGATAATTACTTTATTCTTTTCATATGTTTTGTATTACTCTTTATTTTAACGGCTCTTCTTGGTGAAGAGGTTCGAGGTGCAAAACGGTGGATAAATTTTTTTATCTTTAATTTCCAAACCTCTGAGTTTTATAAGCCATTTTTTTTACTCATTATGGCCACCTTATTGAGTACACATAATCGATTTATGACTCAAAGAATAATTGTGACATTTATGGCATTTTTTATTCCTTTCATTTTTGTCCTAACACAACCGGATCTTGGAAGCGCACTTATGTACTTGGTTGTTTTTTTTGCTATGCTATTCTATTCAGGTTACTCAACGATTAAGCTCCTATACATTTCGCTCGCTGGATTTGTTGGCTTACCAATTGGTTGGCAATTTCTACAAAATTATCAAAAATTGCGAATAATCGGTTTTATTAACCCTGATTTAGATCCTCGGGGGATAACATATAACCTTCATCAAGCAATTATTACTGTTGGTTCTGGAGGTCTCCTTGGGAGAGGGTTGGGGCTTAGTACCCAAGCACGACATAATTTTCTACCTGAATTCCATACAGATTTTGCTTTTGCCTCGCTTGTCGAACAATTCGGTTTTGTAGGTGGCCTCGTGGTTCTCCTTTTGTATATGGTACTTTTATATCGATTAACCGTGAAAATTTTTACTCATAAAAATGATCTTTTTGCATATCTTTATCTCTCCGGTTCGCTTATATTTATATCGCTTGCAATTTTTGTCAATGTTGGCATGAACTTAGGTATACTCCCCGTGACTGGTATCGCACTTCCCTTTATATCATATGGAGGGTCTTCGATTGTATCGACAATGATTATGTTGGGATTAGCTTTTTCGATATAAAACTTGTTTTTAGGTAGTTGATTTTATATAATGCAAGGATGAAATTCGCTATCATCCGTACCGGTGGGAAGCAGTATCTCGTGGAGGAATCACAAGAGATAATTGTTGATCATCTAAAATTGGATAAAAAAAGTATTATTGAATTTGAAACTCTTGCTCAAGGAGACGATGATAAGACAGTAATAAAACTGGGTACACCGACCTTGAAAACAAAAGTCAAAGGAGAGATAGTGGATAACTTCAAGGGTGATAAAATAAATGTTGCACGTTTTAAAGCCAAGACAAGATATAGAAAGGTTCGAGGTTTTAGACCAATGCTCTCAAGGGTAAAAATTATCAGCGTTTAAATTATTGGTTTTCGTTTTGATCTTTATTCAATTGTATGGCACATACAAAAGCACAAAAAGCTGCAAAAGGAAACAAAGACTCTATTTCCAAAAGACTCGGAGTTAAATTATATGGTGGAGAAAAAGCACGTGCTGGTAATGTAATCGTTAGACAGAGAGGAATGACCTTTAGAGCAGGAAAAGGAGCATACCATGGAAAAGATTATACGATTCATGCAGCTATTGACGGAGAAGTAAAGTTTATTACACAAAAAGGAAAGAAATACGTAACCATCATGCCGGGACAGTAATAAATGAAATGTCTCAAGATATAGATTTTCTTATTCAACAGGTACAAAATGAATCCAATGTTCTGGTTAAAGCTCAACTGCTTAAAGACATTCAAAACCAGTACAATGTTCCGTTAAATTCTTTAGCTAAGTCACTACATCTTTCACCTACATATATTTCTCACTATCTTAGATTATTGAAGTTGCCAGAAACTATTATTGATGGATATTATTCTCAATCCATATCTAAGACTCATCTCTATATAATTTCGCGGCTTAGGAATGTTGAGGACATGGTCGATATATATGAACAGGTTCTTACAAATAATTTGACAACCCTTCAGACCGAGGAAATGGTTCGAGAAAAACTATATTCAGTAAATTCACAAGGGGAAAGAGCCTCTGAGGACATTGTAAAAAAAATAACGAACAAATTTTCAGGACTTGATAAAGACTTATCTACAAAAGTAATACAAACCAGAGTAAAGACAAAAGTTATTTTAGAAGTAAGAGGAAATCTTGAGAAAACTACCGAAATTCTTGGTAAACTAGCCTCACTGGAATAAGTGATTGTTCAAAGGGATTTTTAATCGTACCAATTTTTTCAGGAGGGAAATATCTGAAAAAAACGCGCCCTATGATATCCTGAGTTGGGACTGGTCCAAACATACGCGAATCTGATGATCTTTGACGATTATCTCCCATGACAAATATATGCCCGTTGGGAATAATTTCCTCCTGACCTTCTTTTAAGTAAGCATCTTCCAAAGTGAGCGTTTGCCCCTCAATATACTGCTCCTTCAATGCTTTACCATTGATATATATAGTATTATTTTCAATTCGTATTTTTTCACCTGGGAGAGCGATAATTCTCTTTATGAAGTCGATGTCTTTATTATCTGGAGAACTAAATACGACGACGTCTCCTCGATGAGGAGAACCAAACTTGTAAGCGAGTTTATTTGTGAGTATATATTCGCCGTTATGGAATGTGTTATCCATAGAAGATCCTTTCACTTGATGAGGCTGCATTATGAAAAGATATACAACGATAAAAAGTGACCCAACAAAAGTTACAGTCTCAAGGATATCCATGACAAATTCTATGATTTTCTTCACGATATCCATGATTATTCCATTGTAAGTAAGCTAAAAGGAAAAAACAAGCGATGATGAACTTGTTTGATATAATATTCAAGTAGATCCTGCCATGTCGAACAGATTCGGCATCTCGGGATCCTGAATTGAAGTTTCTCCGATGTAATCGGAGTTCAGGATGTTTTTTTGGCCGATTAGCTCAGTTGGTCAGAGCGTTCCGTTCACATCGGAGAGGTCGAAGGTTCGAGTCCTTCATCGGCCACAAGACATTTTTTTACTGTTGATATACTTCTTCAAGCGCTTTAATTCCTTTCCAAAACATATCCTCATCGACATTTTCATTAGGAGCATGAATTTGAGAATCAGGAAGTGGAAACCCAAACATGACCATAGGTTTTTTATATAATCGATAAAGTATTTCAGCTGCTGGAACAGAACCACCAGTCATCGTATAGGAAGTAGGAGCTCTAAAAACCTTTGCTAATGCCTTTGCCGCCTTTTGGATATAATCGTTTTTTATCTCTATTCGCACCGGTGATGCCTGACTCTCAACATTCAAGTTATATATAACTCCAGAAGGCATACTATGCTTTATAAAATTGGTGATTTTTTGTATGATGTCTGAGGGTGTTTGTTCTGCGACAAGTCTGCACGAGAACTTAAGAATTGCTGTAGAACCAATAACTGTTTTGAATCCTTCACCAGTATAACCACTGGATACCCCGTTAAAATCAAGCGAAGGCATTATTTTAGTTACAATGCTTGGAGGAATATCATCAATTGTTATGATTTTAAATACGTGCGCCTTGTTCATTTCTTCTTTGACTGATAAAATTCCCTTCTTAAGCATTGTAAACTCCTTTTTACTCGGTTTTTTAATGTTGTCATAGAATCTAGGGATTAATACTTTATTTGTTCTCAAATTTTTCATTTGAGATATGAGATAGCTTATTACATGAATGGGATTTAGAACTCGGTTACCAAATGTACCTGAGTGAAGGTCAACTTCTCCAATTTTAATTTCAAGTTCAAATGTCACAATTCCTCTGAGCCCAAAAGATATAGTAGGTTCATTTGTTGCAGGCATTCCAAGATCAACTATGTAGAATACATCAACCATAGACAATATATTTTGAAGATTTCGAGCATATTTTTCAAAGCCATAACTGCTTATTTCTTCACCACCTTCAAAAATAAATATAATATTATTATGCAGTTTTTTGTGATGGATGAGGTTTTTTATAGCCACTATGTTTTGAATTACATGGCCTTTAGTGTCAGCTACACCTCTTGCATAAAGCTTGCCGTCTTTTTGCGTTAGTTTAAACGGTGGTGATCGCCATTCTAATAATGGATCTTCAGGTTGGACATCATAATGGCCATAAATTCCTATCGTTTTAGCTTTTTTATTCATTGAATAGAGTCCAATAATAAGTGGAGGAGTATCTTTGATTTGAAAAACTTTCACATCACATCCAAAACTTTCTAAATTCTTTTTAAGAAATTCAGATGCCTTTAGAATTTGTGGAAAACGCTTTGGGTCAGTTGATACGGATTCGATAGCAATAAAATCTTTTAATAATTCAAGAATTTCTACTTTTTTCATATAGACTATTATAACACCCTATAAATAGTGATATAATTATTGCATGGCCACGATTCGTGAATATATTGACGAAGTGAGGAAGGAAAGGCCAATTCTCGACAATCTCGTAACAAAATATGGCAACGAATCAATGTGGTCTGTAAGTGAAAGAGTATTGGACAGGGGAAAACAGCAAGCACATTTTTATAGACCCGAGTTTATTCCGCTTTTTAAAAGAGCTTTTCCATATTTGCCCGTTGATGTATTAGAGCAATATGAGGAGACTTTAAAAAGCAATCCTTTAATTTCTACTGCTGACCATCATGGACCAATTGATCATCCCGCGTTTGTAAGCAGTAACATATTATTGAGTTTATACGGAAATATAACTATTCCTCCAATATTATCTTTTAGTTCGATCCCCTTAAATAATGCTTCTTATCCCAGAGGCTTGTTGTTGGGAGGACCTGAGGGCATGAAGCGATTTTCGTTTTTCGGTTCACGCGTAAGACATGAAACAGTGAACACGGTTGACGCACTAGAATTTAATAGTGGAACGATTAGCAATTGGACTCTTGAAAATAAGAAGAATTTTGATTCATCAGAGCTTGAATTTATTGAAAGTATACTCAAGGATTTTACACGTTCGTCAAGCGTAAATGACTGTAATTCTTATAGCGAACAAGTTCGGATATGGAATTTATGGTTTTGGAAAAAGTTTTTTCCAAATAAACATATCTATTTTAATCCTATAGATGATCTTACATCAACTTTCTTTAAAGAGGTATTATGTAAAAATAGTGCATTACCAATATATAAAGTTCTATTCACACTACCGCAAGACAAACAAGAACGTATTTTCAATGGTGTTTATGGAGCTTGGAAGTCAGATAAACTAAAATCATATTCACCAGGAGGCGGTACGTGGTATTTTTGGGGTATCAATAAAGCAAAAAGAATGATCCCTCTAAGAAGAGAAGGAGGCAAACTTACTGCTCACGATAAAAGTTTTACATCAATTAACTGGACACCGGAATCATTAAGTGAAGCTTTATTTAATAAGAAAATCGTTCCAGCGCTTATCACTAATTATTTAGTTGTAGGTGGTCATTATGGATTATATTGTTCTGGTGGGAATAACCAAGTTTACTATTATGGTGAAATCATGAAAGGTTATGTTAAAGCATTAGAAAATATTGGAGAATTTGAAGAAGCAAAAAGGGTAAAAAAAATTGATACATCAGGCGTGCACCAATTACTTTGGTTATTATTTGGCAAAAACAAGAATAAAATCATACCGCTTTGTTCCATGAATATGTTCTATATTGAAAAGAAACTTCACAACATCATGAAAATTATCGATAGTATTGACTTTGAAATAGGATTTAACATTGCAGCAGCACTACTCTTTCCATATATTGTAAGTCCGCAGAGAAGAAAAGAAATGAACTACACATTTGAGGATACTTTTATACAACTAAAGAATATAATGCCTAACGATCTCATTTTTCAGGAATGGTAGTTTATATTCTTCGATAGATCATTACCGTAGTATTGCCCCAGCTCATAGCATGGGTATCTGAATGGATTTTTTCTAATTTATCAGATTTAAATTTTTTTGTCAGTGTAATAATTCTTGTTCCTGGTTTAGTTAGTTCGATTTTCTTTGTTAATTTTTCCATAAATTCTGTACTAAAGCATGTTGACGCAATGTATATGACATCACCGTTTGTAAAATCATAGTCCATCAAATCAGCTTTAATAAATTCAACATGATCTGCGTAATCGGGATATAATATTTCAAATTCTTCAAGAATTTTTTTTGAAAGTTCATGCAAGTCGTTAAGAATTTCCAACCCATATAATTTTGAAAATGGGAAAAGAAGCGCTGCTGAAATAACAGGTTTTCCTGTTCCTGAACCAAGATCGTAAAATACTTCCCCAGCTTGTGGCTTAGTAATATCGAGTATTTTTTTGAAAGATTCAAAATCGATTTCGCCATACGTATAGGATTTATCGTTTATACCAAGTCTCCTTCGGGCGGTTATCGAGACCTCAAAACCATGAATATTTTCGTATAGCAGATCGAAGATTTTCTTCGCTTGAACAGAATCCATACTCGTTATTGTATACTATCATTATGCTCTCTGCTGTTATTATTGCAAAAAATGAGGAAAAGAATATTCAAAATGCGATTGAATCCGTATCATTTTGTGACGAGGTTGTTGTTGTCGACAACGAATCAATAGATAAAACATCCGAAATTGCAATAAAAGCTGGCGCTAAGGTTTATAGAGATGGTGAAGCAGATTTTTCAAAGATCAGAAATTTTGCTATGGGAAAGACAAAAGGCGATTGGATACTGTTTATAGATGCGGACGAGAGAATACCTAAACGATTAAGTTATGAGGTCCTGAAACAAGCTTCCTCCGATGTAATCGGAGTTCAGGATGACAGTATGCAAGCCGACCGAACTGAAGTTTTTCGCATCAAGCGTCGCGATTTTTTTTGGGGAACTGAATTAAGATTTGGTGAGACTCAACAAGTACGAAAGAAGGGAATGATCAGACTCATCAAAAAAAACAGCGGAACATGGAAGGGGAAAGTCCATGAAGAGTTCCATACGGATAAACCAGTTGGTCAGTTACAGTCATTTATAGATCATTATCCTCATCCTACAGTTGCAGAATTTCTTCAAAGCGTTAATCAATACAGTACATTGAGAGCTCAAGAGCTTTTCGAGAAAAACTACAACTCATCATTTGTTCAAATAATGTTATACCCAATTGGAAAATTTATTTATACCTATATTATACTTCTGGGAATTTTAGATGGAGCTGCTGGTTTTGTATATTCATTTATGATGAGCTTCCATTCATTTCTTGTGAGGAGTAAATTGTATTTACTTGCTATTAGTCCTTCTCGTAAATAACTTTAATTTCTTTTACTTCTTCATTTCCTGCAACATCAGTTGCAACTACGCGAATAATATTCTCTCCTTCTTTTATGCGAACGGAGTAGGTAAATTTACCATCACCGCTTACAACCACAGGTAGATTATTAATTTTGATCGACGTATCTTGACTCGTAGTCCCTTGAACTAATATTTCATTGTTATTAATTTTTGTACCATCCTGAGGAGAGTCGATAGTTAATGTCGGTTTTTCCGAAAGATAGTATATGATATATGTTTCAGAATCCTCTGTCCGATTTCCTTCTTTGTTTTCAGAACGAGCAAAAATAGTATTTTTACCTTTTGTTAAAATAAGACTTGCTTCGAAATCATCCTCATCGAGTGTAAACGTTTCTTGTTCTTCATTATTTACGAAGGTTGTTATTGAATCACCCTTGTGCGCTGTTCCTGAAACCGTAATTCGAGCAGAATTTGTAGCATCGGGAATGTTAAATAGTTCGGGAGCAAGCAAGATGTCATTATCACTTTGAGTCTGCTCCTGCTGTGTATTGTTTCTGAAACCAGCGATATAGAGAGAAGCATTAATTACGAACCTGAGCCCGACAGTTGCAAAAAAGATTATTAATAACACCAGCAGGACAAGATATGTGAGATTTTGCTTAGATGTATAATTTTGCCTTTTTTTAAACTGTTTCATAGTTTCGTAATAAAAATATCTGAGCCGCCTGACGGATTCGAACCGTCGACCTAACGCTTACGAAGCGTGCGCTCTACCAACTGAGCTAAGGCGGCTTAGACTCGTCTAAATTTTACCTCTCTAGAGGTTAATGTGCAAGTTATGGTATACTGCAATATTTTGGTAAACGATAAAAAAAATACAATTAGAATTGCAAAAATGATCTCATTAGTTCTTGGTGTCCCCTGGATTTTTACTGTTATTCTTACATTGCTTATTACTGCTGATATATCAACGTCTCAAACAATTTTGCTTATTTTCATATTTGTTATTTTCAATATTGGAATTCCACTCGGGTCTCTTTTTTATCTTTATAAAAAGGGTAAAATTAGCGATTTAGATGTAACAAAAAGAGATGAAAGATTTACTCCTCTTGCAATTGCAATGGTTTCGTTTCTCATATCATTAATACTTACTCAATTCGTAGGGGATAGGTTGATCTTCGAATTTTCTTCGATAATATTTATCATATTGCTCATAAATTTACTGATTACGTTTTTGTGGAAGATTAGTTTGCATATGGGTATAAATATCGCTTCTTCAATACTTGTTAATGCTCTTGTTGCATGGAAACTTCCGGTATTATTTTTGTCTATTCCCCTTGTATATTGGTCACGACGCACGCTTCATAGGCATTCACCGTTACAACTGATTGCCGGATGTGTGGTGAGTGGTGGAATAGCGCTCTTAGGGCTTAGATACTTTGGGTATATATGATTTAGTGTTCTACTCAATTATTTTATAGTGCAATTGTAAAGTATTTTTGCTTATTTTCTTTGTCTCTACTAACATTAATTTGACGTTAAAAACTTCCGGTCGAAACAAAGGAATACCTTTTCCAATAAGATAGGGTTCGATATCAATATAAAGTTCGTCAACAAGACCCTTCTTTATAAAACTTGTATTTGCTCCCCCTCCTCCACAGATCATTATTGTTTGAAACCCTCGAGACTTTAATATTTCTAGTGCATCTTCGGGCGTTTGGGCGAGGCGGACATGTTTCATGTCGTGGATTTTAAATTTGACATTATTTGTCAAAACTACAGTTTCGACCTCGTCGAGATTTGATCTCTTAAATTCATTATTTTGCATCATGATGTCATATGTTCGTCTACCAATGATCATATTCCTGTTTTTCCTAATCATTCCACTGAAGTTTTTCCATTCAATATCGCTCACCCAATCGGTATCATCGCGATCTTTTGTTATCATGCCGTTTACAGACATCGCCATGTAGAGAATTACTTTCATACGTACTATTATACAGAGGTTTCGAGTTAAGATTAATTTAATAAATGTTTGGTATTATTTCATCATGAAATACTCGAAAGACCAATTAAAGATAATTGCAACCTTTTTTAGTAATATTGCAGTTGCTTGGTTTAGCGGAGGAATACTTGCTTCCTATTTTGTAGTAGCACCGATATTAAAAAAATTATTGCTGGCTGGTCCAGCAATCTTTTTTATGTATTTTTTCTTTATGATATCATTATATGTAAGTGAAAAAATAACAAAGTAATATGCCTTTTACAGAATTTGTCACAAATTACCTCCTTGCTGGAATTTTTAGCTCAATTGCTGGGCTGATCATTTATTACCAGTTCAAACGTCACAGCTAAAATGGAATTTTTTATTGGAGTAAATAAATATCTAACAGTAATACTTATTATCCTGATGTCAATACTTGGATACGTTATTTACAAAGAGGGGAAATAAGAGGGTCGTTTTTTTCTAACAAAAGTAAGCTGGTTTTATTTACTAAAATCCGTAGGATTAAAATCATTGGAGAGATCTAAACCTTCTTCTCTTGGAAATCCCATCGCTAAGGCATAAGCTGGAGCAGGCGAAATTCCAACATTATCAAATAAATGTATATCTCCAGGACGAACCACATAAAGCTGGAGATATCTACTGTCTTCTAATGGAATACTAATTACTCGCTGCCCTTCCTCAGCACGATAGGTTTTCCCATCATATACAACAGCTGGTTGACCATCAACCATTCGTGCACCAATCCTCGATAAATCAAGATCTGCATTAAAATTTGGGTCAGCAGTATATGTATGAATATCACCGACTCCATCATATTGCACTTTCAACATGACCGGACCCATAAGAGGAAGATAGACTTCAACTTTATTATTATGTGCGTGAGTATTAGCTACATCACTTGATCTTAGTGGTGGAACAGCGCCCGTGCTTCTAATTGTTCTCTTTTCTAATAGTTGAACTACTGTTCCTGGAGTAACTCCGGATTCTCCAGCAGTTATAGAAAGTAAATTTCTAGACAAATAATCTCTTTGAGGTAATTGCTTCGACGTTTGAGCTTCTTTGATCCAATTTAGAAGACTTGGATTCTCTCTCCCTTCTAAAAAGTCTACCCACCTCACTGAAAATCTCGTAGGCCCAATAGCATTTGCTAGAATTCTCATCTGGCTACTTCTATCAAGGATCCTTTGTGTAAATATGTCAGCTAATTGATCTTCATATTGATTCGCACCTGGTTGACAATAGTGCTCAAGTGCTGTAGTGAGTGCATGGAGCTTAAAAACAATCCTTTGTGCCAAAGGATGTACTTCTAGTCCGACTTTTCCAAATTGCCATCCTTCTCCCTTTTCTAAAAATACTCGTTGCTTTTCAACAAGATGATTAACAGTTCCTTGTGGTGATATATCTTTTGTAGGATTTATCAATGCATCAACAAATTCTTTTGCTTTTTCAGGATCAAATAGTTCTGGATCATCTAATATTTCAGCTGTTATAACCCCTATTTGAAGATTTAGCATATTGTCCTCAAGGGTTCTTTCTGAGCCTAACGGATGGGGCAGACTTTTATCAGTGAGGGCTTGAGTTGGTATTTGTGCGCCTAATTGATCAACGCTATCTAACCATTGAGCAATGGTTGAGGCTGGACCGAATGATGGAGTATCGTGTTCTAATTCAGCTGGCATCTTTTAATTATATTATAGGATTTAAAGTTAGTCAAACACGCAATAAAAGTGTATCTGAATGAGCGGGTGAGGGGAATCGAACCCCCGGCTTCTCCTTGGGAAGGAGACATTGTACCACTCAACTACACCCGCATATCTAAAGTGTATTATACCGTAAATACACGGGTGTAATACTTATCGTGGTAGTTGCAACACCATACCAGCTTCTATATAGTTAGGATTCCAGATATTATTTGCTTCCATTATTCTTGTATACATTCCTTCGTTTCCATAAGCTCGTCGTGCTATATCCATGAGATAGTCACCTTTTTGCACAGTATAAGTGTTCCCCGTTATAGATCCTTTTATCATTGCAGCTGGCTCTTGATTGATGACCCCATCATTTTCCTCAGTTACTTCTTCTTCATCCACTACATCTTCAGCTTGTTCATCACGAGCAATCTCGGGAAGAAGAATCTCTTGCCCAACTTCGATTCTATCGGGGTTTTCGAGATTATTTAACTCAACGATTTCATCTGTATAATCCATTGAGCCAAGTTGATCACGTGCAATACTAGAGACAGATTCTCCAATTTTTACCGTGTATCGGGTACCTTGTGTTTGTGATTGCGCTTCATTTTGATTTTTGGCTGATTGTTTGGTAATTTCACCTGCAGATCTGAATATCAGCGTTATGGCAACAAGAAATACAAGGAGACCTAAAGCAACAGATAAATAATTTTCACGTATTCTGGTTAAAATCTCACCTTGAGAGCTATTCATTACGTTACTATCCATATGTTCACCTCCCTCCGTTAGAAACTAAGAATCACTTTTTAGGTGATGTAGTTTCTTATGTTTATCAAATCGACAAATACTTTCATTGCAATTATAGCAATTATAGGTTGTATTTCAAGATGTCAAAAATAGTCAAAATAGTACTTAAGTAGTGATATTTGCTCAAAGATAGTGTTTGCTATGGAACTAATTATAAGATTATTCAAAGATATTTTGGAAATTGTATAATATCCTCTATGACGAATATTTCGTATTGTACTTTTTATATAGCTCGTCATGGAGAGACAAAGTGGAATAAGGATAGACTGCTTTTAGGGCAAAGTGACATCGAATTGAATAAGAATGGGATACAGCAAGCAAGAGAACTTGCACAATCGTTACAGAAAATTCATTTTGATGCAGTTTATTCGTCTGATTTATTGAGAGCCAAACGAACTGCCGAGATTGTAGTGCTAGAAAAAAAACTCGCAGTGACAACAACAGAAGCATTAAGAGAAAGGTTTTTTGGTGAATTCGAGGGCAGAAAAATACCTGAATTAATTGAAGAGATTAAGGATTTATTGAAACAATTTAATGAACTTTCAGAAGAAGAAAAACACATATATAAATTTACATCCGGGTGGGAAAATGATAAGGAATTAATATCTCGATTTTTAACATTTCTAAGAGAACTTGCTGTTGCATATCTAGGTAAAAAAGTACTTGTTGTCTGTCACGACGGAATTATTCGTACACTTTTATGGAAAATGGGGGAAGGAACATACAAGGAGCTTGATTATGATGTTCTTACTATCCATAATTCGGCATATATAGTTGCAGAAAGCGATGGCGTAGACTTCTTCCTTAAAGACACATTTAAGGTAGATGGTTTACCGAAATATAAAGGTTGACTACTCATTACCTTCAGAAAAAACATCACTATAGAGATCGTAATCATCTTGAGAGAAAAGAATAAAGCGAATTTCATCAAGAGTATGTGGTCCTCTTAGATATTCAATAACTGTGTCTCTTACAATTTCAGCAACACTTTCCTTGGGAAATCCATAAACACCTGTCGAGATTGCAGGAAAAGCTATCACGCTCAAGATAGCTTCAAATCCCACCTCGGGAGTGGGATTTGAGGCGAAATAGGGTTTAATTAATAAGATTTTAATAGTAAAAAATAGATGAAAATAGGTATAGGTTTGTGATAGAATAACTCGAATAAAGGGATCGTAGCTCAGTTGGTTAGAGCGCTGCCCTGTCAAGGCAGAGGTCGCCGGTTCAAGTCCGGTCGGTCCCGCCAGATGTGTTTCAGATCCAACAAAACCTATTATGCACCCTACGAACAAGGAAATCGCACATATTCTTCGATCTGTAGCTACTGCATATGAACTTACTGGCGCTAACCGTTTTCGTATTATTGCTTACCAAAATGCTTCTGATACTGTAGAACACCTTACGCAAGAAATTTTTGATATTTGGCAAAGTGGCAATTTGGGTAGAGTTGATGGGATAGGCCCAAACATCTCACAACACCTCGATGAGTATTTTAAGAAAACAAAAGGATCATATCTTGAGAAACAAATGACGAAGATTCCTGCAACAGTTTACGAGCTTATGAAAGCACCTGGGATAGGTCCTAAAAAAGCATTCAAAATCGTAAAAGAGTTGGAAATAATTCATGTAAGCACAGTTTTTAAAGATGTAAAAAAAGCAGCCAAAAAAAATAAAATCGCACAGTTGGAAGGTTTTGGTGAAAAATCACAAGAAGACATAGTTAAAGCAATTGATATTTATTTGAACCGACAGCAAAAAGAAGAACGAATGCTTCTTCCCATTGCTTATTCACTTTCCCAAAAAATCATTGAGTACATGAAAAAAAATACATATGTTGGAAAGATCGAAGTTCTTGGATCCTTACGAAGAATGGTTGCAACTATTGGCGATATTGATTTAGCAGTAGTGGGAAAACCATATCATTCAAAAGATATTATTGAACACTTTATATCCTATCCTGACACTATTTCAGTTGAGGGAAAAGGAAATACGAAGGCAACTATAATACTTTCCGGGGGAAAACATGCAGACTTACGGGTGATCGATAAAGAACGATTTGGATCGATGCTGCAATATTTCACTGGTAGCAAAGCTCATAATATAAAAATGAGAGAGTATGCACTAAAGAATGATTATTCACTTTCGGAATATGGAATAAAGGAAAAAAAGAAGAGCAAAAGAGAGAGAATCCATTCGTTTCAGTCTGAAGAAGCTTTTTACACATTTTTGGGACTTCAATGGATCCCTCCTGAAATAAGAGAAGGGACAGATGAAGTTGAAAGAGCTCAAAAAGGAACTATTCCACGACTCGTTGAACCAAAAGATATAAAGGGAGATTTTCATATACATTCATCATTTAATATCGAGCCATCTCATGATCGTGGTTCAGATGATTTTAGAAAGTTAACAAAAAAAGCAGAGGATTTGAAATATTCTTATATAGCTTTTTCTGAACATAACCCTTCACAGAGTAATCATAAGGAGCAAGATATAATTAATCTTATTAAAAAGAAACAAGAAGCTATTAAACAGTTGAAAACTTCAGTAACTTGTTTTAATTCACTTGAAGTTGATATTTTACCTGACGGTTCATTAGCGCTTCCAGATGCTGCATTGAAATATCTAGATTTTATTATCATTTCGATTCATAGTGTTTTTAGAATGAACAAAAATGATATGACAAAAAGAATTCTAAAAGCGCTTTCTTGCCCAAAAGTCAAAGTACTAGGTCATCCAACCGGCAGACTTCTTTCAAAACGGGAAGAAATAGAAGCTGACTGGACAATGATTTTTACTGAATCAAAAAAAAGAAATATTGCGCTTGCAATAGACGCGTGGCCAGATAGATTAGACTTACCTGACAGCATGGTCCGCCTGGCGGTTGATAAGGGTAACCTCCTCGCTATTGATTCAGACGCGCATGCTGTGGATCAAATGGAAAATATGCTGTATGGAGTTTCTGTAGCAAGGCGTGGATGGGCGAAGAAACATGATATAATAAATACGAATTCACTGAAAAATATTCAAAAGTGGTTGAATTTATAAATATTGACTGAGAAAGGGGTGAAATAAAATGGATATTAATCTCATTATTATAGGCGCTGTTGTTATCGTAATAATTTTTATCATCGGTATATATAACTCTCTTCAAACTCTCAGAATGCGTATTAAAGAAGCTCTATCGGGAATCGATGTGCAGCTTAAACGCCGGATTGACCTTATACCGAACTTGGTGGAAACTGTAAAAGGATACGCTAAACATGAAAAATCTGTTTTTGAAAACGTGACAAAAGCTCGAGCAAGTCTTATGAAGGCAGGGTCTTTACAAGAAAAGGCAGAGGCAAATAACATGCTTACTGATGCCTTGAAATCTCTTTTTGCAGTTGCGGAAGCTTATCCTGACCTCAAGGCAAGTACTAATTTTTCAGAACTTCAGAGACAATTAGAAGACACTGAAGATAAAATAGCATTTGCTCGTCAATTTTATAACAGTAATGTTTTGGAATATAATACAAAAATAAAAGTCTTTCCAAGCAACTTTATAGCAAATATATTCGGATTTACCATGGAAGAATTCTTTGAAGCTGAACCTGAAGAGAAAAAGAAGGTCGAAGTGAAATTTTAAGTACTAAATTCGAATGAATATATATAGTCAGATACGTGCTAATAAATTGAAGTCGTACTTCATTATCTTTCTTTTTATTGGGCTTATAAGCCTGGTGTTTTATGTGATTGGTCAATATTATAGTGACCCGACAACGTATTTTATCATCGGTTTAGTTTTTGCACTCTTTACAGGAATAACAAGTTATTTTTATTCTGATAAATTAGTTTTGAAAATGTCTAGTGCAAAACCAGCTTCAAAAGAAAAGTATTTTGACTATTATACAGTTACAGAAAATTTAGCAATCGGAGCAGGAATACCTATGCCTAAACTATTTGTCATCGACGATCCAACGCCAAACGCATTTGCAACAGGTCGAGATCCAAAGCATGCTGTTGTTGCTGCAACAACTGGATTACTAGAAAGACTAGAACGATCTGAAATTGAAGGTGTCATTGCGCATGAATTATCTCATGTAAAGAATTACGATATTCTTGTTATGACTATTGTTACTGTTCTCGTTGGTACAGTAGCATATGCTGTGGATTTTTTTACCCGTAGTTTATGGTGGGGAGGGTCAAGAGATCGAAATAATCGATCGGGAGCACTAGGTCTAGTCTTCTTAATTTTCTTTATCATCCTCATGCCACTTATTGCATCGTTGATACAAATGGCGGTTTCAAGACGACGTGAATTTTTAGCTGACGCGTCTGGGGCTTTATTAACAAGAAATCCAGATGCATTAGCAGACGCTCTTGAAAAAATTTCACACGATCCTCACATGATGAAGCATGCTTCCACAGCAACAGCACATCTATATATTTCCAATCCACTAAAGAAAGATTCTAAATCAAGAAACTGGATAACAAGTCTTTTCAGCACACATCCACCAATTGAGGAAAGAGTTCGAATTCTTCGATCGATGTAAATTTTATGAATACAAGAGAATCAGTTAAGGAATTTGAGCTGCGAAAAAAAAGAGCTCGCATTGTAAACAAACAACTTAAAGAACTCTTCCCAAAAGCAGACACTGTTCTCAATTGGTCCAATCCTTGGGAACTTACAGTAGCGGTCATTTTATCAGCGCAGTGTACTGATAAGAAGGTGAACGAGGTTACGAGTAAACTTTTTAAAAAGTATTCAACACTTCATGATTATATAACAGCTGATGAGGAAATATTTCAACAGGATATTCGATCAACAGGATTTTATAAAGCAAAAACTACATATATTTTGACAGCAGCGAAACGGATTGAAAAAATTTTCCAGGGAAAAGTTCCACAAACGATGGATGAGTTGAGAACGCTTCCTGGAGTTGCACGAAAAACTGCTAACATTATTCTTGATAGAGCATTTGGAAAGGTTGTTGGTATTGCAGTTGACACTCATGTAAAGCGTTTATCTAATAAGTACAAATTAACAGATACGAGTGATCCAAATAGAATTGAGCAAGATCTTATGAAGGTTATACCAAAAAAAGATTGGATGAATTTTACGTACCGAATGATTATGTATGGAAGAAAATACTCTCCTGCCCGAAAAAAAAATGATGTCGATGATCCAGTGAGCAAGATATTAGGTACACTGAGATAGTGTGACCGATATAATCATAGTTGTAATACTGATATCAATATACTATAGTTTCTGCAATTGGACATTTTCACAAAAATCGAGTGCCAAATAACACACTCATAAGAAACACGGAAAGACTTATTCAGAGTAAAAAGATCCAATATTTAAGCTTGCGTATATGTGATCTTCCCGGCAGGTGGCTTCATTTTTCAGTTCCTACGGAAAGATTTTTTACTAACGGGAAACTTCAGAAAAAGCTTCTTACCGATGGCCTTGCGTTTGACGGATCCTCTTTTGAAGGATTCAAATCTATTGAGCAAAGTGATACCTTAGCAATTCCTGATCTTGCATCAGCTACTGTTGATCCTGTTTCCCCTGTTCCTACATTAAGTTTCGCATGTACCCTACGAGAGCCTGAAACAATGGAGACATATTGGAGAGATCCCCGAGCTGTTGCCCAAAGAGCGGAAGAGCATCTTAAAAAAACAGGTATTGCTGATGCTGCATATTTTGGTCCTGAAATAGAATTTTTCATATTCGATTCTGTTGCGTGGAAAATTAGAGAAGGTTACAGTTTGATGAATGTTGTTTCAAGAGAAGGTGGCGTTGGTGAATATGAAGATGTAGGCGACACATTTAAAGTACGTACACAGGAAGGATATTTTGTCATGCCGCCGTATGATTATTATTTCACCATGCGTGAAGAGATGGTAAGACAACTAAAAAGTGCAGGAATCGAAATAGAAAGAGATACTCATGAGAGAGCAACGGCAGGATCTGCAGAGATCGATATTCGATATGAGACATTATTGAGCATAGCAGACAAAATGCTTCTCTTTAAGTATATTGTGAAAAACGTGGCCCACAAATATGGAAAGCTTGTAACGTTTATGCCAAAACCTCTTTTTGGCCATAACGGAAGCGGAATGCACACACATCATTCCTTGTGGAAGAGTAATAAGCCCGTGTTTTATGATGAAAAAGGGAAGTATCATCGATTATCAAAAATCGCTATGTATTATATCGGTGGGCTTCTCAAACACGCACGTGCATTAGCGGCAATCACCACACCAACTGTCAATTCATATAAAAGGCTTGTGCCAGGATTTGAGGCACCAACAACTATTGCTTTTGGTTATCGTAACCGAAGTACCTGCGTACGTATTCCAGCGTATCCGACAACTCCGGCATCTAGGAGAATTGAGTTTAGAATTCCCGATCCTTCAGCGAATCCATATTTATGTTTTTCTGCAATGATGATGGCAGGTCTTGATGGAGTTAAAAACAAAATCGACCCAGTTAAGGAAGGATATGGTCCATTGGAGATAAGCGGGTATTCTGCAGAAGGTGCAAGAAGGGCGTCATTTACACCAAGTTCACTTGAAGAGGCCCTGAATGCACTTGAGAATGATCAGGCGTTCTTGCTTGAGGGGAATGTGTTTACCAAGGAATTCGTAAGATTATGGATTGATTATAAACGAGAAGAAATTGCAAAAGTTAACAAACATCCAACAGCTCCAGAACTCGATCAGTACTTCGACTGCTAGTATAAGGTTGTGTTAGAATAGATACATGGCTGATTCCGTAAAAAAACTAACCAAAGAAGATATTAAGCATATCGCTCAACTAGCAAACCTAGATATTGACAATGACGAATTGGAGGCTTATTCCAAACAATTGACTGATAGTTTGCACTATGTAGAAAATCTCGAGGACATTGATACATCTGGCGTCCCAGATACGTTTTTTACCACTCACGCTAAAAATAGTATGCAGGAAGATGTAATTGATGAAAGTGTCACGCTCCCTCAAGAGGAAGTTCTCCAAAATGCTCCAAAAAAAAGAAACGGTTATTTTGTAGTGAAACGAATTTTATAATATGGATTTTCGAGGCATTTCGTTGACCGAGCTTCTTGTTCAAAAGAATAACCCTCAGGACGTAATCAACTATTTCTATAATCGAACCAAAAGACACAATGATGCGATTAATGCTTATTTGTATGTAGATGAGTCAGAACCTATTGCTAAAAAGAATCGTGTTTCATCCCTTCTGAATGCGATTCCCTTAGCGTTAAAAGACAATATTCTCACAAAGCATCAACCAACAACAGCTGCTTCTCAGATACTTAGTAATTTTATGTCACCTTATGCCGCCACAATAACACATAAACTTACCCAAGCAGGTGCAACAATTTTAGGTAAAACCAACATGGACGCATGGGCGCATGGATCATCAACAGAAACATCGGATTTTGGAATAACGACGAATCCTTATAATGTTGCATTTGTTGCAGGGGGATCGTCAGGTGGATCTGCTGCCGCAGTAGCAGCAGGATTGGTTCCTGCAGCTATAGGAACGGAAACTGCAGGCTCTATCCGAGGACCAGCTTCATGGAGCGGTGTTGTGGGATTAAAGCCTACCTATGGACGGGTATCCCGTTATGGAATTATCGCAATGGGATCTTCTTGGGATTGTCCTGGACCAATAACTCAAACTGTTGAAGATGCAGCTTTACTTCTTGAAATTTTAGCAGGTGTTGATCGATACGATGCTACTTCGATTAATGCCCCTGTTGAACGATATAAAAAACAGCTTGAGGAAAATAAAAAGTTTACCATTGGTGTTGCAGATGAGTATTTCGATGGAGTTGATAAGGATGTTATGAAATCTGTTGATTCCTCACTTTCACGACTTACGAAACTTGGTCATCGAATAAAAAAAATTCATCTTATGCATCCAAAATACGCTATTTCTGTATATATGCTTCTCCAACGGTCTGAAGTATCTTCCAACCTCGGTAGATATGATGGGATCAGATATGGGAAAAATCGTTCTTACTTTGGTCAGGAAGCTCAACGACGTATTATGTTAGGTTCGTATGCTTTATCTACGGGATATTATGATAAATATTACAAAAAAGCACAGAAAGTTCGTTATATTATTCGAGAGGATTTCGAGAAAGTTTTTCAAGATGTTGATATTATATTTGCTCCAACAATGCCTATTACAGCGACCCGAATTGGAGACATATCATCGTTTTCGTTTTACGGAGAACAGATGGATGTATTAGCAGAGCCAGCTGCAGCTGCAGGTATTCCAGCAATTACTATTCCAGCTGGTATTGATCACAAAGGTCTTCCTATAGGAGTACAATTTATGGGACCGTATTTAGGTGAAAGTCTTATTTTACAGGCTGCGTATCAACTCGAGAAGGAAATTCAATTTGACCGTTTATCAGTCATGAAAAAGTATGAATAATCAAAAGGAATTTATACCGGTAATAGGTTTGGAAATTCATGTTCAGCTGGCAACAAAAACAAAACTTTTTGATAGGGGCTCAGCTGATTGGTTCGGAAAAAAACCCAATACTGTTGTTGGTCCTCTTGCATTAGGTTTACCAGGAACGCTTCCTGTACCAAACAAAAAAGCAATCCAATGGGCGATGCTCCTTGGAAAATCGCTTAATTGCAAAATAAATAAGATTTCGAAATTTGACAGAAAGCACTATTTTTATCCAGATTTACCAAAAGCCTACCAAATTAGCCAATATGATCAACCTTTTTCCTATGACGGCTATTTTGAATTCATTTCCCCCGTAACTGGTACTAAAAAGAACATTACTATTACGCGAGTACACCTTGAAGAAGATACTGGTAAACTTATTCACCAAGGGAATGAAACACTCATAGATTTTAACCGTTCAGGAGTTCCTCTTGCTGAGATTGTGACAGAACCTGATTTTGACAACTCAGATGATGTAAAAAGATTTCTTGAGGAACTGCAGGTACATGTTCGTTATTTGGGAATTTCAGACGCGGATATGGAAAAAGGGTCAATGAGACTCGAACCGAATATTTCAGTCAGGCATAGGAAGTCAGAGCAGAAACTACCTAACTATAAGGTGGAAATAAAGAACATTAATTCATTTCGATACGCTAAGCAGGCGATTGAGTTTGAAATTAAACGGCAGGAGCACTTGATTCGATCGGGTGAAACTCCCGTTCAGGAAACACGAGGGTATGATGAATTCAAAGGTGTTACATTTTCACAGCGTCGTAAAGAGGGAGCCGAAGACTATAGATATTTTCCAGAACCTGATATTCCACCTTTTATTTTCGATGACGACTTTCTCAAGGTTATTGATGATATGATGCCGGAGTTACCACATGAACGGCTTGCAAGGTTTATAGCTCAGGGAATAAAACCGGGGGATGCATATGTTTTAACACGATCAAAGTCGATTTCGGATACCTATGAACTTATTATAAAGGAAATAAAATCTAGTGTTGAGAAACTTACACATAAAAGTAAAACACTTGAAGGAGAAATTGCTAAACTCATTGTTAATAAAAAAGTATCTATAGAGAAGGATACGAGAAGTGTCATTAAGGAAATTATTCAACAACTTACGCCGCAAGAAACGAATGAAGAAGAATTAATACAGGTCATCGAATCAGTTATAGAAACAAACCAAAAACCAGTGCAAGATTTTAAGAATGGAAAGGAAAATTCTATAACATTTCTCATTGGACAAGTAATGAAAACAATGAAAGGGAAAGCCGATCCAGTTGGAGTAAGAAAATCATTAGAAAAAAAACTCACCGATACCTAATACCTAATACACAATCCCCCGCGCTACGTTATAATATCAGCATGAGCTTTGTTCATCTACATGTTCATAGTGAATATTCCCTTTTGGATGGACTTACCAAAATAGAGGATCTTCTTGAAAAGGTTAAGAATGAAGGCATGAATTCGGTTGCTCTAACAGATCATGGAGCAATGTATGGTGCCTTCAGATTTTATATTGAGGCAAAAAAGAGGGGTATAAAGCCGATTATCGGATTAGAAGCATATAAAGCTGAAGCTTCCAGGTTTGATAAAAATAAAAAGCTAGGTAATGACCAGTTTCACCTTACACTTTTAGCCAAAAATCTAGAAGGGTATAAAAACCTCATGAGACTTACCACACTCGCACATTTAGAAGGATATTATTATAAACCACGCATTGATTTTGAGCTACTGGAAGAACATCATGAAGGCATTATTGCTTTGTCAGGATGTTTAAATGCTGAAATCCCAAGCGCACTCAGAGATGGTCAAAAAGACAAGGCTGAGAAACTCTTAAAAAGATATGTAGATATATTTGGAGAAGATTTTTATATTGAAATCCAACGTATACCAGGAATCGACGAGTTGGATGATATAAACAATCAACTGATACATCTATCCAGAAAATATTCTATTCCAATAGTGGCTACCAATGATGTTCACTATCTCGATAAAGACGATGCCTATGCTCAGGAGGTTCTTCTCTGTATTCAAACATCACATACCATTTATGAAGATAGACCCTTGACTATGATTAACACTCCAGAATTTTATTTTAAAACAGAAAAAGAAATGCAGGGGTTGTTTCTTGATTTACCCGAGGCAATTGAGAATTCACAAAAGATTGCAGATATGTGTGATGTGGATGTTCCACATGGTAAATGGATATTGCCTATTTATCCATTACCAGAAGAGGAAAGTCCTGAAGAACATCTGAGGGAGATGGTCAAAGAAAGAACTGAAAAGCGTTTGCAGATAACAGAAGAAGCAAAGATAAGGCTAGAATACGAGTTAAATATCATCTGTACAAAAGGTTATGCAACATATTTTCTCATTGTTCAAGATTTTGTAAACTGGGCTAAAAAAAATGGGATTGCAGTTGGCCCAGGTAGAGGTTCAGTTGCAGGATCACTAGTTGCGTATGTGCTGGCAATTTCTGATATTAATCCACTTGATTACAATGTTCCTTTTGAGCGATTTCTAAATCCAGACAGGCCAACTCCTCCTGATATTGATATAGATTTTGCAGATAAACGTCGCGATGAAGTATTAGCATATGTAACAAACAAATATGGGGGAGATAAAGTCGCACAAATAATTACATTTGGAAGAATGGAAGCTCGTTTAGCTGTTCGAGATGTTGCGCGAGCACTTGGTCTTCCATATAGTCAAGGTGACAGAATTGCCAAGATGATGCCTCAAGGAAAACAAGGATTTGCCATCACTATCGATAAAGCACTTGAGGAAAGTTCTACTCTTAAGCTTGCATATGCTCAGGAAGAAGATGTAAAAAAAGTGCTTGATATTGCTCGGAAACTTGAAGGAGTAGCTCGTCATTCTTCTGTGCACGCGGCAGGCGTAATAATAGCAGATAAGGCTCTTCTAGAATATGTACCTTTGCAAAGAGAAGCAAAAGCCGGAAAGATAATAACGCAATACGATATGTATTGTCTTGACCTTAATGCGGTTTCTAACAATGAAGCGGTTGGTTTAATGAAGATAGATATTTTAGGTCTCCGAAATTTAACTATCATTGAGGATGCGTTAGCATTTGTAGAAAAAAAGTTACATAAACACATTGATATTCATAATATCTCTCTTGATGATGAAAAGACATATAAACTTATTTCAGATGGAAGAACAATAGGAGTATTCCAGCTTGAATCGCGTGGAATGCGCAGACTAGCAAAAGATCTAAAGCCGTCAAAACTCTCTGATATAACAGCAATGGTTGCTTTGTACAGACCTGGACCAATGGATCTTATACCAAGCTTTCTCAAGGGAAAGAAAAGTGAAAGAAGTATTCGGTACTTGCATAAAGATTTAGTTTCAGTTTTACAAGAAACATATGGTGTTCTTGTTTATCAAGAACAAGTTATGGAAATCGCACACAAAATTGCAGGATATTCAATGAGTGAGGCAGATGCATTACGAATGGCCATGGGAAAGAAGAAGAAAGCGCTCATGAGAAAAGAACGAATGAAGTTTATTGAGAGAGCTGTATCTCAAGGTTATACAAAAAAATTGGCTGAACAGATTTTTAACTTTATAGAAAAATTTGCGGCTTACGGATTCAACAAACCTCACTCAGCATCCTATGCTCTTATTGCATATTGGACTGCATTTATGAAAGCAAACTATCCGGTCGAATATATGACTGCACTATTGACTGCTGAATTGCAAGGCGCCGCAGGAGCACAAAGAGAAGCCAAAATGTTTCAAGCCATTGAAGAGTGCAGGTCGATGGAGATCAATGTACTACCTCCAGATATCAATAAATCCGAATATGATTTCTCAATCGAGAAGGAATCTATCCGCTTTGGTCTTTCTGCAATTAAGAACGTTGGAAAATCTGCAATAGAATCAATGCTTGAGGCCCGATCACAAAATATATTCATTGGTCTTAGAGATTTTCTATCTCGTGTTGATGTTAGACGAGTGAACAAAAAAACAGTTGAGAGTCTCATTAAGTCAGGTGCATTTGATTCTTTTGGAACAAGAGCGTCTTTGCTTACCTACTACCCGAAAGCTTTAAACGAAGCATCGTCTCAAAAAAAACAAGTCGAATCAGGTCAATATGATCTTTTTGGCGCAAAACGTGATCAACGATTATCAGATTCTGATTTGGAAAATATCCAGGAATTTTCTGAAGACGAATTGTTACTTATGGAAAAAGAAGTTATTGGCTTTACCATTAGTACCAATCCATTGAGCCAATATCATGATATCATTGCAAGAAAAGTAACTAAAAAAATTGGAGAAATAAGCGAAGATGATATTGGTTCTACACATATTATTGCAGGAAATATTAGTCAAGTAAGAAAGGTTACCACAAAAAAAGGAAATAATAGAATGGCATTTGTATCAGTTTTCGATGAAACAGGATCTGTCGATACTGTAGTTTTTCCGAAAATTTATGCATCGACAAAAAATATTTGGATTGAAAATACAACAGTGCTTCTTAAAGGACGCATTAATGAAAGAGGAGATGGACTGACTATAGTCGTTGATAATGTTATTGATTTAGCAACGACGAAAAGATGATGCGTGATTTTGAGATTGATAAGGATTTTAATGTAATTCCTAAACAAAAAGAGAAGATTGCTAGGAAAAAACAGAATAATCTTTTCCTTATTGCAAAATATTCAAATATCGGTTATTATTTAGTAGCTCCTTTGATACTGGGAGCTTTTATTGGTTTTGGAATAGATCTTTATTTTAATACAAAACCATTCTTTACCGTATTGCTTTTGATTATTGGAGTAGTATCAACATTCTATAATTTGATAAAGCTAGTACGGAGCGAATCGAAATAAAAATTTGTCATGATACACATAAGTATCAAACCGGAAATAGTATTTCATTTTCTTGGTTTTCCTGTAACTAATTCGCTCATAACGAGCACAAGCATTGTCATCGTTTTTTTTATACTGAGTGTTTATTTTTACTACGCGAGTATGTCAGGTCATTCCAAACTCGTTTTCTTCGTTCGCTTCCTTATTTCTAAACTATATGATCTTTTTAAGCCAATATCAAAAGAAAAAACTGATGAACTCTTTCCATTTTTTGCTTCTCTATTTCTTTTTATCATTCTGTCGAATTGGCTTGGGCTGTTTCCTGGGGTTGGGAGCATTATTATAAGAGAAGGAACGGAAACGATCCCACTTTTAAGAGGCTCTACAGCTGATCTAAACACAACGCTCGGATTAGGTTTGACTGCATTTGTTCTTATTCAGTTTTATGGATTTAAGTTTCTAGGATTTAATTATCTAAAAAAGTTTATTTCCCTGGGAAATCCAATAGCTTTTTTTACAGGAATTCTTGAAATTATTTCAGAATTTTCTAAAATCATATCGTTTGCATTCCGATTATTTGGTAATATATTCGCAGGTGAGGTATTGATTACGGTTGTAGCTTTTTTGATACCAGCATTGGCATCGTTTCCATTTTTAGTTCTTGAAATTTTTGTTGGATTTATACAAGCATTAGTATTTTCGATGTTGGCAGCCGTATTTATTAGTGTTGCTACAGCAGAACACCATTAGAAAGATACACGAAATGGGGGTGAAATATTGATGGATGTAGAAGCAGTAAAACAACTTGGAACAGCACTAGCAATTGGTTTGGGAGCAATAGGCCCAGGAATTGGCATAGGTATTATTGGAGGTAAAGCGATGGAAGCTCTGGGTAGAAACCCTGAAGCAGAATCCTCAATTCGAACAACGATGATTTTAGCAATTGCTTTCGCTGAAGCAATAGCGATTTACGCGCTCGTTGTATCATTAATTTTGAAGTTTACATAACCAAAGTTTATGGAAGCACTTGGAATAGATATAAAACTCTTGTTTGCACAAATTATTAACTTTGTCCTTTTTGCATTTATTTTTAAGAAGTTTATGTATAAACCCTTTCAAAAATACCTTAAGGACCAAGTAAAAAATGAAGAGGAAAAAGATCGTCTTCTTCATGAACTTCAGGAAAAGGAGCTTTCTCTAGAGGCTAAGGAGCGAGAGATGGTCGAAGACGCCCAGACACGCGCTCTTAAAATTATTAAAGAAGCTGAAAGCACTGCGCTTAAGAAGAAACAAGAGATTCTAGATAAAACTCAGCATGAAATTGTTGAGATAAGACAGAAAGCTCATGAAGATATTAATAAAGAAAGAGAAAAACTATATGACGAAGTCAAGGGTCGAGTTATTGAAACAAGTCAAGTACTCACTGAAAAAGTGCTTTCGGAATTTATTGATGAAAAACGTCAAAAAGATATGCTCAGTCATCTACTAAAACAGCTCAAGAAGACAAAAGTATATGAAAATTGATAAAAAATTGCGATTAAAACTCAAAAAAGCGCTCTTACAACAGATCAAAAAACCCGAATTTAGGGAGATAATCGTAAAGACTCCATATAACCTGACTACCGAGGAAATAAAATCTCTCAAACAATCAATTCCTTATCTCAGTGTTGGACACATTACAAACGAAGTAGATCCAAGGATATTAGGAGGATTAATTATTATAGATGGTTCAACCATTTTAGATTTTTCAGTAAAAGGTAGAATGTCACAAGTTTTAGACACAATCCAAGGAAGTTAAATAATTATATGAAAGTTGTAGACGAGATAATTCGAGAGGTTGAAAAAGAAATTAAATCAGCACAACCTCGAACAACGAAAAAAAATATAGGTTATGTCGTAGAAGTAAAAGATGAAATCGTATTTATTGATGGTCTTTATGATTCACCGTATGGTGAAATGGTTGAGTTTGGGAGTGGTAACAGAGGGATGATAGTTGACTTATTTGAGGATCGCGTTGGTGTGATTGTATTTGGAGATTTTGAAAAAATTAAGGAAGGCGATATCGTAAAAGGGACGGGAGATGTATTTAAAATTCCAATTTCCGAAGATTATATCGGTCGTATAGTTAATGGCATTGGAGAGCCAATTGATGGTAAAGGGAAGATTAAGGCAAAACAACAAGCCTTTATAGATCCAATTGCACCTGGAGTCATCGAACGACAATCTGTGAACCAACCTGTACAAACTGGCATTAAAGCAATAGATGCACTTATCCCAATAGGGAGAGGTCAAAGAGAATTAATTATTGGAGATAGAAGAACTGGTAAAACGACTGTTGCTGTAGATACTATTCTGAACCAAAAAGATCAAAATATGATTTGTATATATTGTGCTATTGGGCAAAGATTATCCAGTACTGCAATCCTTAGTGATTTACTCCAGCGTGAAGGAGCAATGAAATACAGTATCATTGTTGCTGCATCTGCTTCTGATCCCGCATCAATGCAATATGTTGCTCCATATGTAGCAACTACCATTGGAGAGTACTTTATGAGCAAAGGAAAAGATGTACTGATTGTTTATGATGATCTTTCGAAACATGCTTGGGCATATAGGCAAGTTTCACTTATTCTTAGGAGACCATCAGGACGAGAAGCTTACCCTGGTGATATTTTTTACCTTCATTCTCGATTATTGGAGAGATCCTGTCGACTCAATGATAAAATCGGAGGAGGATCAATAACTTCACTTCCTATAGTCGAAACACAAGAAGGTGATGTTTCGGCATATATTCCTACAAATATAATTTCGATTACGGATGGACAGATATATCTTGAATCTGATTTATTTAATGCGGGAATTCGTCCTGCTATTAATGTTGGACTTTCTGTATCTCGAGTCGGTAGTACAGCTCAGGCGAAGGCAATGAAAACCGTTGCAGGAAAGTTAAAAAACGATTTAGCACAATATCGTGCGCTTGCAGCATTTGCACAATTTGAATCCGAGCTCGATGAAGAAACCAAGAAATTTATTGATCGAGGAGCTCGGATGACTCAACTTCTTATTCAGTCAAAAAATCAACCATACGATCTTGCCCGACAAGTAGTGGTCTTTTGGGCCGGAGGGAAAGGTTATCTTGATAGTATCCCAACAGATAAGATCAAGGAATTTGAATCAAAATTTATTGAATTCATGGAACTTTCTCATAAAAAAATATTGGAAGCAATAAGTACTCAAAAATCTATTGATGAAAAAATTGAGAAACAATTAAAAAAAGTGACTGAAGAATTTATGAATTTACATTACAGTAATGTAGAGAAAAAATGACATGAATTTTAGACAAGTCAGAAAAAAAGCGAAAACAGTTCAAAATGTAAAAAAAATAACAAATGCTATGCAAATGGTTTCTGCAGTAAAAATGAGAAAATCACAGAGGGAAGCTCTAGAGGGTAGAGAATATCGTGCGATGCTAGATGAGGTAATTTCTGAGGTGTTAAGTAGCAAATCTATGTTAAAGGAAAGTAAAATACCATGGATCGAAACAACTGTAGGAAGTAGAAGTCTTTGTATCCTCATCTCATCAAACAAAGGTTTATGCGGATCATTCCATTCGTACCTTTTCAAAGAAGTACTTGATAAGCAAGATTTAACAACAGCTGATTTTATCGTGATAGGTAAGAAAGCTGCAGAGTTTATAACACGAACTAGGACCAAAATTATAGCTGATTTTTCAAGCCAAATTCCTTTTATTGATAATGTTTCAGCTGTTTTCTCAGTTATAGAAGAGAGATATGTTAGTGGCCAATATAGTAAGGTGTTTGTTATTTATAACAAATTTATAACCTCCTTTAAAAATGAACCAACAATTGAAAAACTATTACCTATCACAGAAATAAAACAGCTTGATAAAGAAAATAAGGAAATAAGAACGGCAGAAGCTGATTATTTGCTTGAACCATCAGGAAGCGATTTGCTCAAACCACTTATTGATGATTATTTAAAAGAAAAGATACGTGGAGCCATTCGTGACAGTGAAGCCGCAGAACATTCTGCACGCATGATGGCAATGAAAAGTGCTACAGACAATGCCACAGAACTTATTTTTAACCTGACATTACTAGGAAATAAACTTAGACAAACACAAATTACAAACGAATTACTTGATATGGTTGCAGCTACCTCGTAGGTATTAGGAATTACGTATTACGTATAACGTATTAAGTATTACGTATTATGAAACACAGATCATATGATAAATAACCATGGAAAAATAATCGAAGTCAGAGGTGTTGTTGTAGATGTTGAATTCGATGAACACTTTACACCACGAGTGTATGATGCTTTACATGTTAAGCAGGATAATATCGACCTCGTACTCGAAGTACAAGCAATTTTAGGAGAGGGTAGAGTCCGGACTGTTTCAATGGGTTCTACCTACGGATTAAAACGAGGTATGATAGCGGAAAATTCTGGAAAAGCAATTACTGTTCCTGTTGGTAAAGAAACGCTTGGAAGAATGTTTGATGTTCTTGGAAACATTATTGATGGTATGAAGCCAATAAAAGTGAAACATACATCATCAATACATAAGAAAGCCCCTAGTTTTATAGATCAATCTGTAAATCAAGTTGTATTTGAGACGGGAATTAAAGTAGTAGATTTACTCACGCCATTTATCAAGGGTGGAAAAATTGCGGTTTATGGAGGAGCGGGTGTAGGAAAAACAGTACTTATTCAAGAACTTATTAGAAATGTTGCCACAGAGCATGGAGGAGTTTCAGTATTTACAGGTGTAGGTGAACGAACTCGCGAAGGTAACGATTTATACCGAGAAATGACTGAAAGTGGCGTTTTATCTAAGACGTCACTTGTTTTTGGACAGATGAATGAACCTCCAGGTAGCCGACTCCGTGTCGCGCTGACTGGCGTTACATTGGCAGAATATTTTCGAGATGAGCAGAGACAGGATGTGCTTCTTTTTATAGATAATATGTTCCGGTTTGCCCAGGCAGGAGGAGAAGTATCAGCTCTCCTTGGGAGAATACCATCGGCAGTCGGTTATCAGCCAACATTGGCTTCAGAAATGTCCGCTTTGCAGGAACGTATTACGTCATCTAAAAAAGGATCGATAACATCAATGCAAGCAGTTTTCGTACCAGCCGATGACTACACAGATCCAGCTCCTGTTGCGACTTTTGCTCACCTAGATGCGTCCGTAAGTCTTGAGAGAGCATTAGCTGAACAAGCTCTTTATCCTGCCATTGACCCATTAACATCATCTTCAAGAGCTCTTGATCCAGAGATTGTTGGAAAAGATCATTATAACGTGGCTCAAGAAGTTCTTAAAATCCTACAAAGGTATAAAGATTTACAAGATATTATAGCGATTCTTGGAGTCGAAGAACTTTCTGATGAAGATAGAAAAATAGTTAGCAGAGCTCGTAAAATACAGCGATTTCTCACTCAGCCTTTCTTTGTCGCAGAACAATTTACTGCTACACCTGGAAAATATGTAGCTGTTGAAGATACAGTTAGAGGATTTAAAGAAATAATCGATGGTACTCATGATTCTGTCCCCGAGCAATCATTTTATATGATCGGATCGATTGATGAGGTTAAAATATAAATATGCTTCACTTGAAAATAATTACTCCAAAAAAGGTGGTACTTGAGCATGAAGTCCGTTCTGTCACAGCTCCAGGAGCTGATGGAGAATTTACTGTTTTGCCACGACATACAAAACTTTTTAGTTTGTTGAAGGAGGGAATCGTAAGAATTGAAGATGAGAATAAAGGAGAATCCTTTTTTTCAATTGGCGGTGGATATCTTCAAACTAATGGAAAAGAAATTAATCTCTTAGTTTCAAGAGCATACGGACAAGATGAGATTGATGAAGCCGAGGTCAGAAAAGCGAGGGAGAAAGCTGAGAGATTGCTCACTGAGACTTCAGACGAAACACAGCGCCAGCAGGCGCTTCAAACTCTTCGTCGCTCTATGATCGATCTTAAAGTCTTTGGAAAAATAAAGCGCAAAAAATCCATTAATACAAATTAAGATTCTCCTGTAGCTTCAGGGATGACGAATTAATTTTAAAAACTGTTGACAAGCTTTACTGTATTTGATACCATAACACTACCTATTTTATGCTTAATAGAACTAAGCAGTGTCGCTAGGCATTCGGAGCGTGCACAAACGTCTCCTATCAGCCTTCGATCAACAGCGAAAGTTGTGTTGATTTAAGTAAGTGCACGAATAAGTTGAGTCTATTTTAACCTTTTTGGGCCTGTAGCTCAGCTGGCCAGAGCGCTCGGTTTGCATCCGAGAGGTCAGGGGTTCAAATCCCCTCGGGTCCACCGCACTTTGACAATTAAACAGGAAGAACGCAATTAATTAATGCAAATCAAATCTTAAGTTTTGATTTGCGGGATATTGTAATTAAAGCTAGTGGTGAATGCCTAGGTAATTTGAGCCGAGGAAGGACGTGTGTATGGACACGATATCGTCGATAAGTCTCCTAACAGACATTACAATCGGCGGTTTCCCAATGGGATAACCCCACTGATAGTAATATCAGTGACCCCCGATTTTATCGGGGGAGGATACCTGGTGAACTGAAACATCTCAGTAACCGGAGGAAAAGAAATCAAAATGTCTCAATTAGACGCAAGTTTAGTTGAGCGAGATTCCGTCAGTAGCGGCGAGCGAAAGCGGAGGAGCCTAAACCCCGATTTAATCGGGGGGTTGCGGGAGTCTGCATACCTACACTTTTTTTCTAGATGAATGTCATGGAAAGGACAACCAAAGAAAGTGATAGTCTTGTAGTTAAAAGAAGAAAAGTGTAAGCGGAATTTCCCAAGTACCACGGGACACGGAAAACCTTGTGGGAAGCTAGGGCGGTCATGCTCTAAGGCTAAATACTCAAATTAACCGATAGTGAACCAGTACCGTGAGGGAATGGTGAAAAGTCCCCCGGCGAGGGGAGTGAAATAGAACCTGAAACCGCTAGCTAACAAGCAGTGAGAGCCCCGATTTAATCGGGGTAATCGCGTGCCTATTGAAGAATGAGCCAGCGAGTTTTCAAGAGCTGCTTAAGGTTAACCAATAAAAAGTTGGGTAGCCATAGCGAAAGCAATCCCACCGAAAGGCGGGAACGTCTGAATAGGGCGTTGGTAGCTTTTGAAAGACCCGAAACTGGGTGATCTAACCATGGGCAGGGTGAATCCCGCCGAAAGGCGGGAGGAAGCCCGAACCCGTTATCGGTGAAATGATATGGGATGACCTGTGGTTAGGGGTAATATGCTAATCGAACCCAGAGATAGCTGGTTCTCCCCGAGATATATTTAGGTATAGCCTTCCTGCTCATAAAACACCTGGGGTAAAGCACTGAATAGTCCAGAGAGTCTAGTACAATTTGGATTAATCAAACTCTGAATACAGTCGTGTTTTGGCGGGAGGAGTCAGACTCACTAGGATAAGCTAGCGTGGTCGAAAGGGAAACAGCCCAGACTCCCATCTAAGGTCTCTAAATGGTTATTAAGTGGGAAAGGTAGTGAGATTTCAAAGACAGCCGGGAGGTTGGCTTAGAAGCAGCCATCCTTTAAAGAAAGCGTAACAGCTCACCGTAATAGCCCCGATTTAATCGGGGATGAGGTCTTGCGCCGAAAATGATCGAGGCTTAAATAATCTACCGAAGATGGAGATGCTTGTGCTTTGCACAAGTGTGGTAGGGGAGCGTCCCGTGTACGATGAAGATCTACCGTAAGGTGGGTTGGAGTTAACGGGAGTGAGAATGCTGGCATAAGTAGCGATTCTCCCGCTGAAAATGCGGGATGCCGTATGTCCAAGGTTTCCTCAGCAACGTACATCGGCTGAGGGTTAGTCGGATCTAAGGGCTCTGCCGATAGGCGAGTCTCGATGTCCAAGCTGTTAATATTCAGCTACTCTTTATAAAGCGTTACTACTTTTATACTAACGAAATCTGATAATCGAAGCCTTCTATATGAGGGTCTAAATGGTAAGCACCACCAATTGGTGGGACCGAGCCATGAATGCGACCCCGATTTTATTGGGGGAGCTCGATGCGTTAAGTTTCCGGGAAAAGGTATAAAAGGAGTTTTATAAGGATCCGTACCGCAAACCAACACAGGTGGACTGGTAGAGTATACTAAGGCAATCGAGTAATGGTGGTTCAAGGAACTCGGCAAATCAGCTGGACGTAACTTTGGAGATGTCCTTCCCGCCTTTGGCGGGACACAGCAAATGATTTCCATCTAACTGTTTACCAAAAACACAGCTCCCTGCAAACCGGAAACGGGAAGTATAGGGGGTGAGGCCTGTCCAGTGCCGGTAAGTTAAGGATCGGGGTTAATCCCGATATCACGAAAGTAATATCGGGAAAGGCTCTGATTCAAGCTCCGGTGAACGACAGCTCTAACTCTGAGAGTTCTAAGGTAGCGTAGTCCCTTGTCGGGTAAGTTCCGACCTGCATGAATGGCGTAATAAGATGGAAACTGTCTTGAACCATTGCTCGGCGAAATTGAAATGGCTGTGAAGATGCGGCCTTCCTGCACCAGGACAAGAAGACCCCGGGAGCTTTACTGAAGCTTATTATTGACAAGAAATTATTAACTGTCTAGCGTAGGAGGGAGTTTTGGCAGCAATGCCGGACACCAATGAAACACCTCTCTTTGATAATTTTGAGTCTTACCCCGATTTAATCGGGGGACAGTAGTAGGTGGTCAGTTTAACTGGGGCGGTTTCCTCCAAAAGGGTAACGGAGGAGCGCAAAGGTTGGCTTTTTCCGGATGGAAATCGGAATGTACGTGTAAACGCATAAGCCAGCTTAACTGTGAGGAATACAATCCGAGCAGATCCGAAAGGAGGCGTTAGTGATCCCCCGATCGGTTATGATTACCGGTGGGGCTTATCGGATAAAAGCTACCCCGGGGATAACAGGCTGGTCTCCCCTAAGAGTTCACATCGACGGGGAGGTTCGGCACCTTATGAGCCAAATAATTGGGGTGCCTTCAGTAGCAATACTGATAAAAAAATGTGACTTATAACGGTGGACTCCATAAATGCCCGATGATAGAATATCATCGTTATTATGGACAATACCGTGGGAAGTCTAACTCGAGCTCAAAAATCTGTTATCATAGGGTCTATTCTTGGAGATGGCTAATTTTAGAATTCGTTTTCTAAAATCTAGCTTACCAAGATTACATGATCTTATTGGTAAAAATCTTATACCTTCAATGAAGTATAAACTTGAGTTATGACCCCGTAGAGACTTCTCCGATTTAATCGGGGAGAGTTCAATAAAAAATTGAGCTAATACGTCACCCCCAGATTTCAGATATCTGGGTGAAGATATAGTCCGCGCCATTAGTAATAATGGATTATCATGCGATGTCGGCTCATCGCATCCTGGGGCCGTAGCAGGTCCCAAGGGTTGGTCTGTTCGCCCATTAAAGCGGTACGCGAGCTGGGTTCAGAACGTCGTGAGACAGTTCGGACTCTATCCGGTGCAGGCGTTTGGATTCTTGAAAAGGCTCTTCTCTAGTACGAGAGGACCGAGAAGAGGGAATCCCTGGTGTATCAGTTGTCCTATAAGGGCATTGCTGAGTAGCTATATTCCTATGAGATAAGTACTGAAAGCATCTCAAGTACGAAGCTTACTTTAAGATGAGGAATCCACCCCCGATTTAATCGGGGATAAATCCCCCGGTAGATGACCGGGTTGATAGGCGCATGGTGTAAGTCCAGTAATGGATTTAGCCTATGCGTACTAATGGATGATTCAATATCCCGCAAATTGAAACTTAAGAATAGCATGTATTACGTATTATGTATTAAGGATCTAATTCTTTTGACCCCCTGTATTTGATCTATTGCAATTTGTTTTATCTTTTATTACTATCAAGAGACATGGGCAAGTTTCCTATGGCATTATACGTAATACCTAAAACGAAATACCTAATACCTAATACCTAATATGGATCTAATCATTGTAGAATCTCCGACCAAAGCAAATACATTTAATAAGTATCTTAAGAGCAACGAATATCAGGTCGAAGCTACCATTGGTCACGTTCGAGATTTGCCGCAAAAAAAAATAGGAATAGACCTTGAGCATGGTTTCAAGCCAGACTATGTTTTAAACGAGGAAAAAAAAGAAACCATTGAAAAAATTAAGAAGCAAGCTCAGAAAGCATCTTCTATCATTCTTGCAACTGACGCGGACAGAGAAGGGGAAGCAATTGCCTATCATATCGCTCAAATTCTTGGATATATTAAAGAGGATTGGCCACAGAGCACACTTAAGAAACAGAATAAACTTAAAAGAATTGTTTTTCATGAAATAACCAAAGACGCTTTAGAAGAAGCTTTAAAATTACCTCGCGAGTTAAATTTTAACTTAATTGACGCTCAACAAACTCGACGTATTCTCGATAGAATTGTAGGATACAAGCTCTCCCCTCTTTTATGGAAGAAAATAGGAAAGAGATGGCTTTCCGCAGGTAGGGTTCAGACCGTTGCGTTAAGATTTATCGTCGAGAGGGAGAAGGAAATTGAAAAATTTGCATCAGAAGTCTTCTTTAGGGGTACTGGACGTTTTAAGAGCGACGATACAGGAGATGATGTTCTTGAGGCTCAACTCCATGCAAAAGATGACCAGAAATACGAACAAAAATTTACCGTCAATCTATTTGATGGAGATTATACATACACCAAAACGTCTATTCTCAAAAAGGATGTTGAAAGTCTGACTAAAGATATTGAATCAGATACGTTTTCTATAGAAAGCATTCAAGAAAAAGTTTCTTCTCGAAGTCCTGCTCCTCCTTATATAACATCAACACTTCAGCAAGACGCAGCAAGAAAACTGGGATATTCTTCCAAGCAGACCATGAGACTTGCTCAGAATTTATATGAAAAAGGTATGATCACTTATCATAGGACTGATTCTGTAACTATTTCCCCAAAATTTATTCAGCAAGCATCAGAATTTATTAGAGAAAAATATGGAAATCAGTATGTTCTTGAAAGCCCAAGATTATATAAAACTTCTACGAAAAGTGCTCAGGAAGCTCATGAGGCAATACGACCAACCGATGTTACTCGCCAGATTTCTGGAGAAAAAGGTATAACAAGTAGACACGAGCGACTTTACAGTATTATTCTAAATAGAGCACTTGCAACACAAATGAAAGATGCTCAAATCAAAACATTATCGATAAGCATTAAAGGCAAGAAAGGATATATTTTTAAAACAAAGCAAGAACAAGTAATGTTTGACGGGTATCTTAAACTTTATCCAAAAATTGAATACGGAACAATCACATTTTCCAAGAAAGAAGGAGATGAAATTAGTCTCAATAATATAGATTTTGTTGAATCTGCTACACAACCCCCGCCTCGGTATTCTGAGGCATCGCTTATTAAAACACTCGAGAAACGTGGAATAGGGAGACCGTCAACCTATGCTCCGATAATTTCTACTATTGAAACGAGAAATTATGTAGAAAAAATGGAGGGTAGATTTTTTCCTACTATTTTGGGTAAAGCTGTGAGTGATTATCTCTCAAAAGCCTTTGTTGATCTTTTTACCGTTGATTTTACTGCTGAAATGGAGGATAAGCTCGATAAAATTGCAGAAAACAAACACGATATGATAAAAACTCTCACCGAGTTTTATAAACCTCTTGAGAAAAACATCGTTAAAGAACAGAACAGTAAAGGTCATATTGATGTACAAGAAGAAACAAATGAAAAATGCCCTGAATCTGAACATCCATTAGTTATTCGGTTTTCTAAGTTTGGGAAATTTTTAGCCTGTTCTGATTATCCGAATTGTAAATACACTAAGAATTTTATGCAGAAAGTGGATCAAAAATGTCCTAAATGTAAAGGCGGGGACATCATTGTGAGGTTTACCAAAAGAAAGAAAAGATTTTATGGTTGTTCTAACTATCCAAAATGTGATTTTGCTGCGTGGAAATTGAATGAAATTGAATCTTCATCCCCGTCCTCTGAATAAATGTTATCTTCAAAGGACGAAGATGAAAAACAAAGGCGAGCTGACTCGCGGAATATGGCACGCAGGTGGCCAAACCGCAAAATAAGCTGCCTACAGCTTGTTCTTCACCCTCGTGACTTCGCTTTCGCTTCCTCTAGGAGAGCACTTCCGACCTCCAGTTCGGTAGCGTCTCCTCAAGTCCCCACACAAGACCGACCTTGGACATGCACCAGATAACGATCCACGAAGGATCGAACTGATACCATGCGAGGCCATGCCGAGGACTTCTCGGGAATCTGTGATGGTTGTGATGCCATCCTTCCCCTGCTGAGAAAAGCGCGACGATCCAGTTGTTCATACTTCGATCGCTCGTAATAAACATTCTGGATCCCCATGTGTGGCAGACTGAGTTCACGCTCCATGTTGCGTGGTTGGTAAGACCAACGCGGACGAGTCCACCCCAGACGAATGCCTGCCATGCAGAGCCCCAGCTCCACGCATGCGTGTTGCCCCAGTATCCGGAGATTCCTCCAATGAGGAACGGAACCACCAGACTGACGACGCACCACAGCGGGAACGTTTTACTGAAAAAGGCCAGCATGGGGTCTTTCGACATGAAGGTGCGCGCGTATCGACGTTCCGCAGGCGTAGGTCCGGTGAAAAGCCACCACATGTGGGCGTACCAGAACCCCTGGAGCGGGCTATGTGGGTCGCCTTCCTTGTCTGAGTACTTATGGTGGATGGTATGGATAGCCTTCCATATCGCAGCAGCTCCCTCAAATGCCATGGAGCCCAGCGCTAGGAAGAATGCTTTCACATACCACTTTGCCTTGAACCCGTCGTGGGTCAGCATGCGGTGGAAGCCGATAGTGACGCCCAGTCCGGTCAGTTGCCACCCCCCGATAAGGAGAGCTACGTCGAGCCAAGTTGCTCGATCTCCCCACAGGGTGTAGAGGGCGTAGACCAGTCCAACAAGGGGCGACACGACCAGAACGAGCACAGCGATCTTGTGTTGCAGGGTCCCCTCCTCGGAGACGTAATCCTGCGTGCTTGCGGAAGACACGATAGGTCCTTTCTGCGACTTTTGCGAAGTCACGATTGTCAACGTACTCCCTAGTCCCGAATGGACAGAGATCTGATTATTATATCAAAGACATAGCATGCTATTGATTTTTACTCCTCTATTTATTATGCTTTCTTATGCCTAAATACATATTTATCTCCGGTGGAGTTATTTCTGGTCTTGGGAAAGGTATTACCTCTGCATCAATAGGCCTACTTCTTAAATCTTCTGGTCATAAAGTCGTTCCTATAAAATGCGAGAATTATTTAAATATTGATGCAGGCACTATAAATCCAATTGAACATGGAGATGTATTTTTATGTGAAGATGGCACTGAAGCTGATATGGATATAGGAAGCTATGAGAAATTTCTTGACCAAAATATGTCGCGTGGTAATTTTATTACTATCGGTCAAATTTATAAGTATGTAATAGATAAAGAAAGAAGATTTGAATATGATGGAGAAGATGTTGAGGCGATTCCTCATGTAACAGACGAAATACTACGCCGTATTGACAAAGTTATTAAAGATCAGGGCGGGGAAATAGGTCTTATTGAGCTAGGAGGGACAGTGGGCGAATATCAAAACGCTTTATATTATGAGGCGGCTCGTATGCTTTCGTTTAGAAAGCCAGGAGATGTTTTACATATTCATGTGAGTTATGTTCCTAATCCGCAGCATCTTGGTGAGCCAAAAACCAAGCCTGCTCAACTTTCGGTGAGAACTCTAAATTCCTTAGGAATTCAGCCTGATATCCTCATAGCCCGATCACACAAGCCATTAGATAAACGTCGTAAAGAGCGTCTTTCCTTGTTTTGTAATCTTATGGAAGAAGATGTTATGACAAGTTATGACGTTAGTTCTGTGTATGAAATTCCCTTGATTTTACACAAACAAAATCTTGCTGCAAGAATTTTACTTAAACTTAACATTAAGCATATTCAACCTCAACTAAACGAATGGAATAAATTTGTTGAAAAGGTACAGGTAAAAAAGAATAAGAAAATTCGAATAGCAATTGTTGGTAAGTATTTTGCCACAGGTGAATATCAATTACGTGATTCCTACGCAGCTTTATTCGATGCTATAGATCATGCAAGTTGGGCGCACAATATTGAATCTGAAGTTGATTGGATTGACGCTGAAAAGGTGGAAAAAGAAGGCATAGAAAAATTTATACAAAAAGTAGATGGCATTATTGTTCCAATAGGTTGGGGCGAGCGTGGAGCTGAAGGTATGATTCAAGCAGCGAGCTATGCTCGAGAGCATAAAATTCCTTATCTAGGTCTATGTTATGGTATGCAGTTGGCGGCTATAAGCTTTGCCAGAGATGTATTGGGATTGCACAAAGCAAACACTGAGGAAAACGATCCAAATACTCCAGATCCTATTATTCACATCATCCCTGCTCAAAAGGAAATAATCGAAAGAAGGGCATATGGTGGAACTATGAGGCTAGGTGCTTGGGAAGCTATCATAAAGCAAGGATCATTCGCAGATGAAATCTATTCATCACATGATGGGTATATTAAACCTGAGAAATTTCTGATAAGCGAACGGCACAGACATAGATATGAATTTAATGATGAATATACACAACCATTTGAAAAAGAAGGGATGCATATTTCAGCACGTTCTAAGGTTGAGGGACTGGCTGAAATTATAGAGCTAACCAAAGATAAACACCCTTTTTATATTGGGATACAAGGACATCCTGAATATAAAAGCCGTCCTCTAAAGCCACATCCACTGTTTCTTGAGTTCATTACTGCTTGTGTAAAGAGTATGTAAATGTTACAATAGCTTTCTATGGCAAACACAATCAAAATAAAAGATGTGAGTATGAATGTCGGTGATACTATAAAGATTCACTATTCATTCAAGGAAAAAGATAAAAAGAAAAATCAGATTTTTGAAGGTATTTTAATGAAGATCAGAGGTCATGGAGAAAATAAATCATTTACGGTTCGCAAGGTAACACGAAGTAACATAGGCGTCGAAAGAATTTTTCCAGTGATCTCACCATTTATTGAAAAAATTGAGGTTGAAAAGAAGGGTAAATCAAAAAGAGCCAAAATTTATTTTATTAGGGGCAAATCTCAGAAAGAAATTAAAGACAATTTATACGCTTCATGAATCTGCCTCTCGGCGCTTATGGCGAGGAACTTGCTCGTAACTATTTAAAGTCTAAACATTATTCTATTCTTTCCTCTAATTTTAGAACACGTTATGGTGAAATTGATATCATTGCCACGTATAAAGATTTACTTTGTTTTATAGAAGTTAAAACTAGAACAAGTAATAAATTTGGTAGACCGTATGAATCTGTCAGTTTTTATAAAATTAAAAGAATTCAACAGGCTGCTTTGATGTATATAAAAGAGAAAGACTTGCACTTTAAAAAATTTCGTATCGAGGTAATTTCAATTGAACTTAACTCAGACATGAGTCTTAAGTCTCTTAAACATTTTCAAAATGTTGAACCGAGTTGATAGTGTCAGTAGAATTGAGTATACTCCTGTTAAGGTTAGGAAGGAGGTGAGCTATGTTTTTATTTAATTCACTTGAAATTGTAATTGAATCTTTTTTTACAAGCTTTCTTGTATATCTACCAAATCTAGTAGGAGGAATTCTTATCTTTTCAATTGGTGTAATTCTTTCACAGATCGTAAAAAAGCTTGTTGTAACACTCTCTAATTTTTTTAGAATTGGTACCATCATTAAAAATGCAAAACTTGGCAATGATCAGGATATTAAAATATGGCGGGATATCGTTGTTGAAATTATCGGATGGGCAGTGGTTTTGCTCTTTTTAATTCCTGCTTCAGAAATCTGGGGACTACCAAAAGTTACAGAGGTATTACAACAACTATTGTATTACTTACCAAACGTAATTGTAGCTGTTGTTATAGGATTTGTTGGTCTTATATTCTCTAATCTTGCATACGATCTTGTTCGTCACGGAATGAAATCAATAGATGCCTCATCAGCCAGGACACTTGCTGCTCTTGCAAAATATGCAATAGTGTTCTTTACTATTTTGGTTGTTCTTGATCAACTGGGCGTTGCGCAGGATCTTATTCGGATTCTCTTTACAGGAATTGTAATAATGATTTCATTGGCTGGAGGGCTGGCATTTGGATTAGGAGGGAAGGAAATAGCGCAGGAATTTCTTGAGAAAATGAGGAAGAAAGTGTAACGAGGCCTATATAGATTAGAATAAGTTTGAATAGGATGAAATAGGTAGCGATTCTTTTAGTGTGGTTCTTATATGTTAGAATATAGGAACCTATTCCAACGTATTTCAACTGGTTTGAACTTATTGCAACTTTGAATCGGCCCCGTCGTCTAGCGGTTAGGACGCCACCCTTTCAAGGTGGAGATCACGGGTTCGAATCCCGTCGGGGTCACCAAAAAGGAAATCGAGTTGGAAGTGGGGGCAGCGCTGGCTGCGCCCCCCTCCGCAGACAGCGCTGCAAAGGGGAAATTCAAATTCGCCGAGAGCCGCCGATCTCTTAAAAAGAAGTTCGAGCCGACTTTTTTTGCCATGATTGATAAATCATGGCAATTATTTTTTACGCGCGCGATTTTTTGCGCCTGTAAGGCGCAATTTACGAATTCTCTGACTGGTTCGAGCCAAGAGTTACCGTTTTTGGCAATTTGCGATTTTTTCTCCTCTAGTTTTAGTTTTTCGTCAAACAATTCGTTCTTCTTTTGTTTGTAAATTTCCGGCTCAATAACTTGCTCTAAATAACCGTCAAGAAGCCGGTTAAGCTTGACTTCGGCTTCTTGAATTCGGTCATTTACCTGATTTGTTTCAGAAATAACAGTCAGTTTGTCTTTTTCTTTTGCTTCGATTATCCACCTTTCAAAATATGGTTCCCAGCCTTCGTGCAAGCCGCAATCACGGACAATTTGTCTTAATTGTTCTTCAAGATTAGGCTCATTGATATATTTTTGATTACAAGGTTTTAGTTTTTTAGTACAGCGATAGTAAATATATTGGACTTCACCTCTGGTTTTGGGATAAATTTTCGTATGGGTTTCCGCCGTGATTGCGGCCCCACACTCGCCGCAAATTGCCAAACCAGAAAAAGCAAAGTCATGTCCTTTGTTTCTTGGTCTTTCGATTTTTTCAACTTGTTTTTGGACTTCGTCAAACAGCTTTTTGCTGATAAAGGTTTTGTGAGAGCCTTGATAATATTCTCCGGCATAATTTATAATGCCCAGATAAAATTTATTGGTGAGCATGTTTTTAACTTGATCAACTTTTACCGGTTCACCATCTAACTTTTTTATGCCGAATTTATGCAGGAATTTTGAAATCTCTACAAACGATCTTCCGCTTTCAGCAAAAAGCTGAAATGCCTTTTTAACGACTTTTGATTTTTCTTCATCAATATCTATTCCCCTCGTTTTGGGATTATTGATATATCCATAAGGGGCTTTACTTGGCCAAACGCCGTTACGGAGTTTTTGCCGATTTCCCCGTTTTACATTCTCGGATAGGTTGTCCACATAATATTTTGATTGGCCAAAGGCGATTGAGAGCATAAATTTGCCTTGTGGCGTGCTTTCAAACCAAAACGAGGGGAATTTTAGATCAAGGAGTTTGCCGGTATCCAAAAGATAAATTATTTTTCCGCCGTCAATAGAATTTCTGGCTAAACGGTCGGGGTGCCATGATAAAATTCCGTTGGCTTGGCCTTTCTCGATTTTCTTTAGTACCTCCGCAAATTGCTCCCTTCCGGGGACTTTGGCGGTTTTTGCTTCGGTGATAAATTCGGTGATAAATAAGTTTTCTCTTTTGGCAAACTCCTTGAGTTCGGCAATTTGCGCTTCAATAGATAAAACTTGTTTATCTTTTTCGTCAGTTGATTTTCGGCAGTATGAAATATATTTAATCATGTTTTTGTTTCCTTTGAGTTCTTTAATTTTTGCGTTTTTCTTCATTCTTTTTTTACGGCGGCTCTCGGCGAATTTGAATTTCCCCTTTGCAGGCCCCCACTTCCAACTCGATTTCCTTTTTGGTGAACGTTTTTGAACAAATTCGAACGCATTTCAAAGAATCGTGTTAGCTCGCCCCGCCACGGCGGGGTTCGCTACTCCAGCGCGGCGCCCCCACCCGCCGCGCTTCCGAAAAAGTCGGCTCGGACATTCCGCTGAAAGCGGAACAAAGAAAAACGCAAAAATTTTAATGAGCTATCTCTTTTGTTTTCCCAATTTATCTAAATCTTTACTTTTTATCCGATACATTTTGCCAATTTTAATAGATTGCAACCAGCCGCGCTTTATCCATCTTCTTACTGTTACTTCGGTAATCTTGAAAATTTTAGCGATCTCTTTTACTGATAAATATGTATCCATAATAGAACAATACAATACTTTTTCTTACTTTTCAATAAGATATGTTATAATATTTTCGATGAGAGAAAACAACATCACTCCAGAAAGACAGCTGGAAATATTAGAATCATTAAAACCCAAACTTGGGAAATTTTTTGAAGAAAAGGTTTTTACGTGGGGACTTCAAACAGAAGATTGTCGACTTGTTGATGAAGCAGGTTTTGGTTACACAGGGATTCCAATTTTTGGCCCAGAATTGTTAGGAGATCAACCGCATATAGATATTTCAGTCAGGCAAGAAAAATACGCCGGTCCCAAAACGCAAATACCTCATCCTTTTAAAATAAATCTTCCTGCACAAATTGCAGGAGAGATTTCACAAACATACGGAATAGGAGTGTGGGATTTTATAAAAGGAAGCGATCTATTTTTTGCGTTGCCAACAATGACGGTAAGTTTTGGCAATGTTGACGTTCTTGTTCCAGAACCTGCTTCTCATGTAAGAGCGTTCGCTGGTGAAACAATTCTTTGTTATACTAAAGAACAAGTAGGTGAAGATAAACTAAGAGAGTGGTTTTTAAAATTAAAGATGATTAGAGATATCAGTCAACGCCGGTTTAGAACAGATGTTCAACAAGCGGCAGAAAATATGATTGAAGAGAGCAGAAAAAGATGGAATTCTCAAGGTTGGTCGTGGCTTACCGAAGAAAATTTTTAATTCGTTAATGCTCGCCGAAGGCGGGCAAAATCGCGCGCGCAAAAAATAACGGAAGCGCGGCGGGTGGGGGCGCCGCGCTGGAGTAGCGAACCCCGCCGTGGCGGGGCGAGCTAACACGATTCTTTGAAATGCGTTCGAATTTGTTCAAAAACGTTCACTAAACAAGACACTCATCATCTCAGCTTTGTTAAGACCTGGAAGGTGTTCGAAATCTATTTCATTTGGGCTTAGACTTGTGTCATAGCTAGTACAATTGCAAAGGCTCTGAAACTGAGAGTAAGCAGATCCCTTTCCTTTCCGAATAGGCATTTATTGATCCAAAGTATCTTCAATCCCAGGATATCGTTCCGCAACGCTTTTACCAATCCACCTTCTTTGTACGAATCCAGGCATCCACTCTACAACAAGAGGCATACCAATATAATCACCCCTCCGTGATTTTTCAAAGTCAGCTGCTTCTTCTTCACGTCTGAATGATCTTAGCGCATATTCCTGATCATTGGTAGCAAGCAAAACGTCTCCTCCTTCGCCATCAATAACTCTAAAATAGTCTCTTCGAAAATCACGAGGAGTGCCATAGTGACGTATTAAGGGTCTTTTATAGCCGTGTCTTCGCATAAGCGCATATACGTCTTCGTTTGCAAGACGGGTTACAAAATGTTCTAGATTACCTGCAAAACGCCTGCCTTGCTGCTGCTGCTCCTGAGGAACCCATAATGACATAGAAGCCCCTCTTACGTTTCCTTTCCATATGAGTGACCGGTAAACAGGTGCAAGAAGGTCTAGATCCTTTTGGGCGCCTTCTATCGTTGCTGAAGGAGGATAATTACCTGCTGCTTCGGATACTAACAAATTTACGGGGCCAAAATAACTACCAATGCTGGGACCCGGACCTGGCTCTTCACTAACCTCTTTTGCACCTCTCATATCATATGCAGGGGAAAACATTCCACCAGCCCAATATAACTTACTGAATTCAGGTGTCAAAGTTCCATGACTAATATCGCCAATAATACCATACACTCTCTCCATTTCTGCATTATTGTGAGATGGGGTGCTCTGGGACTCTCCCCAGCCACCAACATGAACGTAACCCGCATCCTCAGCTCCGATTATTTCAACCATAGTGTTTATATAGTAATTCTTTAATTATTCGAGATTATATATCCATGGTAAATAATTGTCAAATTGAGACTATCATAACGGTCCGTCTGTCCACTGAGGAAATATTATGATAGATTACGATTATTACCCATAGTCTACTAAAACGATTTTTTGATAATCCTTATTCAGCTGCTTCAATGACATTGAAAAGTATTCGAAATAAGGAACATCTGGTCAATAGTCATTTCTTATAAAAATAATTCATGTGCTATACTTTTTGCTAATGATATTAAAGGAAAATGTTATTGGAATATTAGTCGCTTTTCTCGTTGGTGCGATTGTTACTTTCTTCCTTTTGCAAAAAGGTAATCTTCAAACTACACCATCTACGGAAATACTTATTCCATCCCAGACATTGTCCATTACGCCATCTCCAAATATTTCAACAATATATCCAACTATTCCGCAAAGAACTTGTAGAGATGAGAACGATTGCGCAGGCTCACCGTGTGTAAATGATTACTGTCAAGGATATGGAGATGGTGCTGACTGTATAGATGGCTTTGTAAAAGTTTGTCAAGCAGGCATTTGTGACTGCCAGAAACTTTAACATTATGAATTTTTTTTTACTACTGATCTTACTTCTAAGTTTGGGATTTTATATAATAGCACCTAATATTCCATATATAGCTAGCAATTTCTCTTCTCAATCCCCACTTCCTCTGGACGATTTATCAGGTAATTATAATTATCTTGAACAATTAGGGGAATGGGAAGGGTCCAGAATCACCACTTTTCCTTACAGATCACGCATGGATCTTGCTACAAGAAATGTTCTCTCGCTTGTATCATTCAGTAACAAGAGAATAGAAATAGACCTAACACATCAAAAACTATATGCGTTTGAAGGTGAAAATAAAGTTTTTGAATTTCCCATATCTTCTGGTCTTTATAATTGGACACCAACAGGTGAATTCTGGGTATGGATTAAGCTTCGTTATACACTTATGACAGGTGGTAATAAAGCCCTTCACACCTACTATTATCTTCCAAATGTACCATTTACTATGTATTTTGAAAATGATAACGTTTCTCGAACAAAAGGATATGGTATTCATGGGGCATATTGGCATAACGATTTTGGTCGTCCTAAAAGCCATGGGTGTGTGAATCTAAGACCTGAGGACGCAGAGAAGCTTTATTATTGGACAGAGCCTAATTTAAACGGAAAGAATTCAATCCGAACTACCGAAGATAATCCAGGAACAAGAATAATTATTTACGGTCAATATCAAGGCTAGAATTATCCTGTAGACTCACCTGAAGCTTATATTTCCAAAGAAAGCATATCAAGAATTCGATCCTTAGTAGATTGCTGGAAACCTCTTATCTGCTTCACTTCAGCAGAGACAATATATCCTCTGTTAACATTTATCGGAATGATAAGGAAGAGATATTGTCTTGTTTCACCTATTATTTCATAAACAAGTTCGCCGTTCAACTCACTTAATTTGATCAGCTTATCTGTCTGGGCTGAATCAGAAAGTTTTACATTTGTCGTCGGCTTAACATTATCAATAAAATGCTGAATTTGCAAGGTGTCTACAATGGAATCTGCAAAGTAGGTTACCTGTCTTTCACCAGCAGACGTTTCTACTTTAAATGACACGTTATTTACACTTAATTTGACAGGGAGAGTAGTTATAGCTGCTACTTCTGCTCTTTTTATTGATACACTTTGTTCTCCAACAGCAGCTACTTGCAATTTATGTGCATTAAGAATACTGTTAACAATAATTTCTGATTCATCGACAAGCTCAACTCCTTGAAGCTGATTTTGATTAGATGTTTGTGCTATTGGTGATGAAGTTACATTTGTACTTTCTCCAATACCAAATAACGATAAAATTGAGTCAGTAGTTTGTTGAATAATATTTTTGTCTTCTGTTGAAGAAGATTGATCGTTTGTCCCAAAATCAAATATATTTGGAGAATCTTCAACATAAATATCGTCAATCACAGTAACAATTTGAGAATCGGTTGAGTTTGTATCAAGTAATCTCGCATTTGGATCTGAAGCTGTATTATTGGACACAATAGGTGTAGGAGATATATTTGTTTGATTTGATGTAGTAGTTTGTGAAACTGTTATTAAATCACGATATGTGGGTTGACTTGTACTTGTTGTGGTTTGAGTAGTGGTTTGATTAGTTGTTTGAGTTGAAGTGCTCGTGTTTGTAGCAATGATAACTAGTTGTTCATTAGTATTTGTTAAATTTAATTCAACATTTGGATCTGAAATATTCACTAACTGAGAACTATCTTGCCTTGCTTGTACTAATACAGTTTCTGTAATAGTAGGTGTTGGCGTTAAAGTTGGTGTTGGTTGCGTATTATACACCGGAGGTTCAGTTGGTATAGCTGGGATGGGTGTTGGAGATGGAAATAGTTGTGGAGTAGAAGTTGGAGCTACTAATGGTTGCGTGGGTTCCTGAATGTCCTGTGGAGGAGGTTGTGTAGGTTGGGTAATTTGCGATGAGTTCTGCGTCAATAAACCAAGGATTTTTGTTTTAGATTGTTCAAATGTGAAAATTTTTGTAATATTTGCAATTAGAACAACAAAAACTATACTTATAATAATTAGTAAATTTTTATCAGAAAATATCGTCTTATTGCGATTTTTCATAACATAATATTACACGATCGATATCGTAACTATAAAATAGTATACAATAAAGCACTTATGATTACGATTATTTGTGGGGATGATATCGTAAAATCAAGAGAAGCCCTTGTTAATCTAAAAAAAGTATATAAAGAAAAATCTTATGAACTTATTGATATAGATTCTAACTCAGTTGACGATCTCAGGAAGAATATTTTAGAAAGAGCTTCCTTGTTTAGTCAAAAAAGGCTGTTTTTCATACATGGTGTGCTTTCAAAAAAGGGTAATAGAGACGTAGTGCACCAACTTGACACTCAAGATAATCCAATACTTATATGGGAAGATAAATATTCAGATAAAGATATTAAAAAAAACTTTCCAAAAGCAAAAGTACTAGTTTTTAAGCTTCCGCAAACCATATGGAAGTTACTTGATAACATATATCCACGCAATCTACATACCGTAATACTTCTTACGAGGTCCATTATTGATAGTGTTGACGAAAATATGCTCCTCTACATGCTTCAGAAACGTACAAAGGAACTTATTCTTGTAAAATCAAATTCAAAACATATTGTGAAATTAGCTCCGTGGCAGATAACCAAACTTTCCTCTCAAACGAAAAAATGGGATATGAACAAACTCTATAAGTTTTATCAAAAATTATTTGAAATCGAAAAAGGCACTAAATCAGGCTCTTTGCCTTATTCTATTTACGATGCGCTTGATATTCTCTTTTGCTTTTATTTACAATAGGTTTTTGCCGTATGAAAACAATACCGGACCATGTATTTAGAGGATATGATCTTAGGGGAGAGGTCGATAAAGACCTTGATGAAGAAAATGTAGAAATATTAGGAAAAGCCTATGCTACGTGGCTTCTTCAAAGGCGAATCTACGATTGTGTTGTCGGCTACGATTGTAGGCTTACCAGCGTTCCTTATCGAGATGCAATAGTTAAAGGGCTTACCGAATCTGGTGTGACTGTCTACGACATAGGTATGACACTAACCCAAATTGCATACTTCGCACAATATGTTTATAGAACTCGAGGATTAGTAATGATTACAGCATCACATAATCCTAAAGAATATAACGGTTTTAAATTCGGAACTGGCTTTTCTGAAACAATGCTCACAGACGATATTATTGCCTTTCGTGAACTCGTCAAATCAAACAAGTTTATAACACAACAACCTCAAGGAAGCCATATTCAACAAGATGTGTTTGACACATACCTAGCAGATCTTTTAAGACACATTCCGGCTCAAAATATAGGAAAATTTAAGGTAGTTGTGGATTCATGTGCCGCCACAACAGGGATATTTCTGCCTAAAATATTAAGAGCTGTTGGATGTGAGGTCGTTGAACAGAATACTACGCCTGATGGAAATTTTCCAGTAGGCACTCCTGATCCAACAGAAAGAGAAGTTCAAGAAAGATTAGCAGATGGAGTAAGGAAAACTAAAGCAGATCTTGGTTTTTCATATGATTGTGATGGAGATCGAATGGGGGTTGTTGACCAAGATGGCGGGCTCATATGGAATGACACATTATGTTCTTTATATGCTAAAGATATGTTAGAGAATCTTCCCGGCTCAAAAATAGTATATAACACTCTTTGTTCAAAACAAGTCGATGACGTTATAAGGGCATCGGGTGGTATTCCAATAATGTGGATGACAGGGCACTCTTTTATTAAAGCAAAGGTTAGAGAAGTCAATGCCCCATTTGGTGGTGAGCTCAGCGGACATTTTTATTTTGTTGATAATTTTTATGGCCATGATGATGGAGCTATCGGAACCTTAAGACTGCTTTCATACCTAACAAGAATAAAAAAGTCATTGAAACAAGCTGTTTCAGAACTTCCACATTATATTTCAAGCCCGGAAATTAAAGCTGGCTGTCCTGATAAAATTAAGTTTCAGGTAGTAAGTAAGGAGCTTGGTGGTGCTATAAAGAAACTCTATCCAACGGCAAAATATGTTGAGATCGATGGTGTGAGAATGGACACACAGGATGAGATGATGATTATTCGAGCTTCACAGAACGGACCGTATTTGACTGTAAAGTTTGAGGGTAAAACACAGGAATCCTATGATAAGCTTAAAACTCAAGTCTCTGAAATTCTTCATAGTAATAAAAATGTTGACTTTAGTTATGGTGTTAATGTAGATTCGCTTAAATAAAAAATGATTCTTGACGATCACATCAAAATTCAGGAACTAGACTCGAAAAAAATGCACGCATCTATTGAGCAGCTGGATAAGCAGATTCAACAGACGTGGGAGGAAGTCAGTATGATGACTCTTCCCGAATCATACAAAAGCATAAAAAATATTGTTTTTGCTGGCATGGGTGGATCATCATTAGGCGGATATGTCATAGAGCATATGTATGCGCTACAAATTCGTATTCCTTATAGGGTAGTTAATGATTATCATTTACCAGCCTATGTCGATCAAGATACGCTCGTCATCCTTGAGAGTTATTCTGGAACTACTGAAGAAACAGTTTCTGCACTGCATGATGCAATAGAAAAAAAAGCTAAAATAATAGTTATAACCGCAGGTGGAGAGCTTGAAAAAATTGCACTCTCACATTCTTTGCCACTTTATAAAATTGAGCCTAGATTTAATCCCAGCAATCAGCCAAGAATGGCTATAGGTTATCATTTGTTTGCGCTTATTGTTATTTTATCTCGTTTAGACGTTATTAAATTTGAAGAAAGCGAATTAACTCCAATAATAAAAGAGCTTCATCAAACTAATGAGAATAATGGAATAACTATTCCTACCACTAGCAATAGAGCAAAACAATTCGCAAACAAACTTTATAATCGAATTCCTATATTCATCGCTGGAGAATTTTTAATGGGAGCAGCACACACAACGCGCAATCAAATTAATGAAAATACAAAATCCTTAGCAGTCTATTTTCCACTGCCGGAATCTAATCATCATCTGTTAGAAAGCTTAGATTTTCCTGAAAGAGCAAAAGACATATCATTTTTTACACTTCTTAACTCAAATCTCTATTCACCGAAAATAAGGAAACGACTTATAGCAACAGAACAAATTATTTCGGAGAATCATCATAAAACAGAGATAATTGAAGCTCAAGGAACCTCGAAACTCGCGCAGGTACTTTCATCAATTCATTTCGGATCGTATGTTGGGTACTATCTCTCGTTGTTGTACGGCATTGATCCATCTCCTATCGTAAGAGTAGAAGAATTCAAGAAAATACTTTCCCAATAGAGAAAGACCCCTTGCAATATCTTAGTGATTCTTACTATACTGAATGTAATATAGTATGGCACATAAATATGTAGTATGGTTTGATGAAGTTGATAAAAACGATATTGGACTAGTTGGTGGAAAGGGTGCTAATCTAGGAGAAATGCTCCACGGCAACTTTCCAATACCGTATGGATTCGTTGTCACCTCCCAGGCATATTTTTATGCACTTGACTATAACGACCTGAGGAAGGAAATCCAAAACTATATTTCATATATTAACTTTGATAATCCCAGTGAGCTTCATGATGGTGCCGAAGCTATTAGAAGACTTATACATAGCGCCGAGGTTCCAAAGGATCTCATGAATACAATTTTCCATTATTATCATCATGTAGCTGAAAGAGAAGCCAAACTTTATAAAAAAAGCGGTAGAGAACAAGTATTTAAGCACATGAGATCAGCATTTAAATCGCCGCTTGTAGCTGTCCGATCATCTGCTACTGCTGAAGATCTTCCTGATGCTTCATTTGCTGGTCAGCAAGAAACATTTCTTAATGTGGAGGGAGAACACAACCTCATTGAAAAGGTAAAAGAGTGTTGGGCGTCATTATTCACTGAAAGAGCAACATATTACAGACACAATCAAAAATTTGATCATATGAAGGTAGGACTTGCTGCCGTAGTTCAACGGATGGTGCAATCTCAGCGATCAGGAATAGCCTTCTCTATAGATCCAGTAACAAACGATAAATCTACTATTACTATAGAAGCGATCTATGGCTTAGGTGAATACATAGTTGGAGGAAGAGTAACCCCCGATCATTATGAAGTATCCAAAAAAGATTTTACTATAGTAAAAAAAGAGATTGCACATCAGAAAATTAAGCTTGTCAAACAAGGAACTGAAAATAAGGAATTACGAGTCGATAGCGAAACAGGAAAAAAGCAGAAACTCAAAGATAATGAGATTATAAAGCTTGCTAAGCTTGTTGCAGGAATAGAAAATCATTATTATTTTCCTCAGGATATCGAATGGGCTTTTGAGGAAGGCCAGATGTTTATTGTTCAATCAAGACCCATAACGACTCTATCAAAAAAAAATGAGACGTCAGGCCAGTCTGATAATTTAAAAAAGGGCGATCATAAATTGTTATTAACAGGATCTCCTGCTTCTCCAGGTATTGGTACAGGAAAACCTGTAATTATCACCTCTCCAGACCACATAGACAAGATCACACAGGGCGATATACTTGTAGCTCCTATGACAGATCCAGACTATGTCCCAGCAATGAAAAAAGCTTCAGCAATTGTGACAGAGCTTGGTGGGCGAACGTCACATGCGGCGATTGTTTCACGAGAACTAGGAACACCTGCGGTAGTTGGAGCAGAAAAAGCAACCAAAATTTTAGCAAAATATCATGAAATCACCGTAAATGGATCAACTGGAGAAATTTTTGAAGGAAAACTTGAGCTCAAAGACACGAATATCAAAAAAAATAAACATTCTTATGCTAAAAAACTTAAAACAATTACTAAAATCTATATTAATTTAGCTCAGGTAGATCAAGCTGCTCAAGCAGCTAAATTAGATGCCGATGGCATTGGTTTACTTCGAGCTGAATTCATGATGGCAGATATCGGAATACACCCAAAACTTATTATTAAACAGAATAAACAATCGCAATTTATTCAAACAGTTGCTAATGATTTAACAAAAGTCGTAAAAGCGTTTTCACCGAGGCCGGTTATTTATAGAGCTACTGATTTCAAATCAAATGAGTACAAACATCTAAAAGGAGGAAAGGATTATGAGCCAGAAGAAGAGAACCCTATGTTGGGTTTTAGAGGCGCCTCTAGGTACATTGCTTGGAAAGACGTTTTTGATATGGAACTTGAAGCGCTTAAGCTTGTTAGAAAAAATGGATATAAAAATATTCATTTAATGATTCCTTTTGTACGAACCCCACTTGAATTTATACAAATAAAATCAATAATCAAAGAGCACGGACTCGATCAAAGTCCCACATTTAAATTATGGATAATGGTTGAAATTCCTTCAACCGTCATACTATTAGATGAATTTATTAATCTTGGAATAGATGGAATCTCCATTGGAACTAATGATCTCACTATGCTTATTCTTGGGGTTGATAGAGATAATCACGAGGTTGCACATATATATTCTGAGCAAAATGAAGCTGTCTTATGGGCGCTTAAACGTATAGTAAAGAAAGCTCTAAGGAATAATGTAACCGTTTCTGTATGTGGTCAAGCGCCGTCTGATTACCCTGATTTAGTTGAAAAACTTGTTGATTGGGGAGTAACAAGCCTATCTATTAATATAGATGCGCTTGAAAGGACGCGACTACTAGTTCATCAAGCTGAGAAGAAATTATGGCACAGATTAAAAAAATAACTGCTCGGGAGATTCTTGATTCACGCGGTATACCTACCATAGAAGGAAAACTCGTAACAGCAAATAATATTAAGGTTTATTCACAGGTTCCATCAGGTGAGTCTCTAGGGAAACATGAGGGTATTGAATTGCGCGATAACGACAAAACACGACATTTAGGGCAAGGTGTATTAAAGGCGGTTTCATATATTAATGATTCTATAGGACCTAAGCTTGTTGGAGTTGATACAAGTCGCCTTGAAGACATCGATAATTGGTTATTAAAAGCAGATGGTTCTAGTACGTATCAGAACCTCGGCGTTAATACTCTAATGATCGTATCGCAGCTTATCCTTCGAGCAGAAGCTGTAGACCAGGATATGGCTTTATATCAGTATATTAACCATTTATATAACACAAAATTCAAGGAAAATGTGCATCTTGCTCAAATACCTACTGCAATTTATAACATGATCAATGGAGGCAAACACGGTACGAAAAATCTTGATTTTCAGGAATTTCATGTTGTTACATCGACCTCTACAAAATTTTCGAAATCATTAGAGTTTGCAGTCGCAACATATAACGGATTAAAAAATCTTTTCTATGAGAGAAATGCTGACGTATCAGTGTCAGAAGAGGGAGGATTTACTCCTAATTTGTTTACAAATACTGAGGCTTTTGAGATTATTAAAGAGGTTCTTCTTTCGAAAAAAGTTAAATTGGGTGTCGATGTATTTACTGGCCTTGATTGTGCACCATCCTATTATTTTAAAGATAATAAATATGCAATCAAGGACAGAGGAGCTTCACTCAATGATGATGAATATATAGACTTTATAACCGAGGCAATCGACAAATATAACATACTTATCCTCGAAGATCCTTTACAAGAGGATGACTTCAATAACTGGGCAAAATTGACCAAGCAAGTTGGAAAACAAGTTTTTGTTGTAGCTGACGATTTTGTAGCCGGAAATAAAGAACGTCTAAAAAAAGCAGTTGCAAAAGGAGCTTGTAATGCTGTGCTTATAAAATTTAACCAGGTTGGAACAATCACTGAGATGCTCGATCTTATACATGATATAAAAAAAGCAGGATTACGATTAATTGTGTCTCATAGACTTGGAGAAACTACGGATGCACTCATTGCAGATCTTGCAGTCGGGGTTCAAGCTGACTTTGTCAAGTTCGGCTCACCAGCTCGCGGTGAACGAATCATTAAGTATAATCGATTACTAAATATCGAGTATAAACTTGGCATTAGTAGCCCATATAAAAGTTAATATGAATGGAGCAATTCTTATTGTTATTGATGGTCTTGGCATAGCATTGCCTGGTCCAGGCAATGCTTATTTTCTTGCAAATGCTACAAACTTCGCATCATATTATCAAAAATATCCGCACACGCAACTTAAGGCTTCTGGTGAATCGGTTGGACTCCCTGCAGATGAGGTGGGTAGCACAGAAGTAGGGCATATAAACCTAGGTGCCGGAAGGATAGTGTATCAGAGTTTACCACGTATTAATTTGAGCATTGCTGATGGCACTTTTTTTAAAAATACGGCTTTTCTAAATGCGATTGAACATGTTAAAAAAAATAATAGCAAATTGCATCTCGTTGGCTTAGTAGGCGGAGGAACTGTGCATGCAAGTTCTTCGCATCTCTATGCTCTTCTTTATTTATGCAAAGAAAACAATATAACAGATGTGAATGTTCATGTAATTACTGATGGAAGAGATTCGCCTCCAAAGGCGGCTATTACCTACATAAAAGATCTACAGGAAAAAATCGATCAAATCGGTGTCGGTCAGATCGTAAGCGTAATGGGACGATATTATGCTATGGATCGCGATAACAGATGGGAAAGGGTTGAACGCGCATACAGATGTCTTACCGAAGCAATGGGAGATAAGAAAACCAGCTGGAGAGATGTTATTGAAGATTCCTATAAAAATAACAAGTCAGATGAATTCATTGAACCAACGAATATACTTATTAATGATCAGCTCAAGCTCATTGAAAAAAATGATTCTGTAATATTTTACAATTTTCGTATAGATAGACCTCGAGAGCTTACTAAAGCTTTCGTTCTTGATAATTTTGAGCAGGACGCAAATAAAAAATCATTTGATCCGTATGATATTAAATACTATAGAAAGCATATAATTGATGAAGCAAGTCAGGTAAATCCACCATTTAATCGTGGAATTAAGATCCCTAATCTGTATTTCGTTATGATGACACAGTTTGAAAAAAATCTACCTGCTGATTGCGCTTTTCCACCTCATGTTGTGAAGGTTCCTCTCGGTAGAATTGTGTCTGAAAAAGGATATCCACAGCTACGGATGGCTGAAAGCGAGAAAGAACGATTTGTTACATATTATTTTAACGGTCTGCGATCAGCTCCGTTTCCTATGGAAGACAGAATCATTATTCCTTCCCCAAAGGTTGCAACATATGATCTCCAACCAGAAATGTCTGCAAACGAACTGACCAACGAGCTTGTTAACAGAATTAATGAGGAAACCTATAAATTCATCCTTATAAATTATGCAAATCCCGACATGGTAGGACATACCGGGAACCTGCAAGCAGCAATTAAATCGATTGATTGTATAAACACATGCGTTGATAAGGTTGTTAATGCAGCGTTAATGCATGACTACACTGTAGTTATAACAGCAGACCATGGTAATGTCGAGGAAATGGTAGATTCTATTACTGGAGGCGTATCTACAGAACATTCAGCAAATCCCGTTCCGCTTATTATTATTAATAAACAATTTGAGGGCAAACCAGCTACGCTTCAGTCAGGCATCCTGGCCGACGTTGCACCAACAATTTTAAGCTTGCTCAACATTCCCAAACCCAATGAAATGACTGGACGAAATCTTCTTGAAGAGCTTAATCAATCACTTGGTTCTTAGTTAGCTCCGATTTTTGATAAAATACTTGCGGCATATATCGAAGCGCTTTCCATCGCTCTCTGAACATCGCGAGATTCACTGTATTTAATGAGAAATGTACTCGTAAATGCATCTCCAGCTCCTGTAGTATCAACTATATGTGCTGACTTGGAAGGTGGTTGGTAGAATACTGTGTTTTGGTCATAGGCATAACTTCCCTCAGCGCCATCAGTAACTACAAGTGTCAATTTTTTTGATTTTAATCTATTCCAGTGGTTTTTTTTTAGATTAACCTTGTGTGGATTTTCACTCACAAGCTCGGAAAATTCGTATCTATTGAGAAATAGAATATCAGCATGATCTATGAGCGGTCGTAGATATTTGATTCCTTTAGTGCAGTCTTTAGATCCAAAGTTAAGTGCAACAATATTCGCATCTGTATTTATTTTGTCTAGCAAGCTAGTTCGTTCATCAATAGAAATATCAGGGAGATTTCCCATAAATACGATCTGTGATCTCTGAATTCTATCAATACTGGGTGGATTGATTTCAATATGTTTTTTTGGATCACTATGCTTTATAACAGTCCGAGTTCCATCTTTTCTTAAAAGGATCACAGAAATACTCATGTGATTTCTATCAAAATAAAGAAATTCCGTAGAAACAGTTTTTTTAACAAGGCCCTGAATAATGACATTTTTAAACGCGTGTTCGCCGACTTTGGCGACAACTGCAGTTTGCAATCCATGAAGCGCTCCATGGATTGCAATATTTGCACCACTACCGCCAAGACACTGATAAAAAAAATCCGTATAATATTTACCACCCGCTGCCAATTCAAAGCGATCACCTTTAGATGTAAGTTCTTCCCCCTTAAAATAGAGATAGAGGTCAATCGTGATATCTCCAATTGATACGAGGTTATACATGATATAGGTATTAGGTATTATGTATTAGGTATCCTAAATTTAGTATACAATACTCATTCTATATTGTTGACAGAATTGTTCACGTAACCTACACTGAATATATGGGCCAAAACATATTAAAGAAAGACCCTAAAACCTTTAAAGAGGCTAATCTTCAGGATTACGATACTATTCGAAAAAAATTTGCATACGATGACCACGTACAAGACCTTGTTTGGTTTGATGCTGGGAAAATTAATGCTGCTTACAACGCCATAACCAAAAACGCTCATTCATATAGAAAAAATAAAATTGCACTTTATTATGAAGGCGAGGATGGTGATAAGGAGAAATATACATTTCTTGAGGTTGAGGAACTTACAAATCAAATAGGAAACTATTTAAAAGATCTTGGAGTTGAAAAAGGGGACCGTGTTTTCATTTTCCTACCGAGAATTCCAGCATTATATTTCTCGTTTTTAGCTATTTTGAAAATTGGTGCGGTCGCAGGTACACTTTTTTCGGCATTTGGTCCTCAGGCTTTGTTTGATCGCCTTTCTCAATCTCAAGCAAGCGTACTTATAACAACAAAAGAGATGTCTGGCCGATTAAAATCGGTGAGAAAAAATCTACCTCATCTTAAGCGAATACTCCTTATTGATGATGATTTTTGGCATGATGTAGAAAAGCAAGATAAAGATCTTTATATAGCACACACTGATGAAGATGATGATGCATTTATGCTTTATACTTCGGGGACTACTGGTAAACCAAAGGGTATAGTCCATCGTCATGAAGCAATTATCCATGAGTACTTAACAGCAAAATGGGTGCTTGATATTAAAGATTCTGATGTGTATTGGTGCACCGCTGATCCCGGATGGGTCACAGGTATTGCATATGAAATTTTGGGTTCATGGGCGTGTGGTGCCTCTACAGTAGTGTATTCTGGAAGATTCAGCTCGGATACATGGTATAAGATCATTCAAGATTATAAAGTGACAATATGGTATACGGCGCCAACTGCAATAAGAATGCTTGCAGCAGAAGGATTAGCAAAAGTAAATAAATATGACTTATCATCTCTACGTCATCTTGCAAGTGTTGGAGAACCGCTTAATCCTGAACCTATTGTATGGGGTCTGAAGGCCTTTGGATTGCCGTTTCACGATAATTATTGGCAAACAGAAACAGGTGGTATTGTGATCGCTAACTATCCTTGTATGGCAATAAAACCCGGAAGTATGGGCAAACCTTTTCCAGGAATAATTCCTCATATTGTTGATGATAAAGGTAACGAGGTTGAAGAGCATAAAATAGGGAATCTTACTTTTGAGCCGAAATGGCCATCTCTTATGAAAAAGGTTTGGAAACGACCACAAAAATACGAATCATATTTTATGAGAAGCGCATCAGGTAAACGATTGTACGTTACTGGGGATCTTGCTTATAAGGATAGGGATGGTTATTTTTGGTTTGTAGGACGAGCTGATGATATTATTAAAACATCAGGAGAAAGAGTAGGTCCATTTGAAGTTGAATCAGC